>Ga0316194_10000190_pt1 | contig 35600 bp, 28 predicted proteins | sample CroRivsedime1_MG_FD_204936 | JGI IMG/M metagenome (GOLD analysis project Ga0316194, IMG submission 204936) | Coastal sediment microbial communities from Maine, United States - Cross River sediment 1 | ecosystem: Environmental > Aquatic > Marine > Coastal > Sediment | place: USA: Maine...
GCCCACGAATGCGGTCTGCCCAGCGATTTCAACAACGCCGTCAAGGGTCGTAGCGCCGACGAAGCATGGTTCGCCACGGACAAGGGCCTGGGGGTGCTGGCGGACTTCGCGACCGACACGTGGGTCACCTACACACGGGATCCGAAAGAGCCCAGGGGTACCGCCGTGGTCAGTCGCGGAACCGAGGTACTGGGAACGATCGAGACCGACCTGAACATCCCACACAACTACGTGTTGTGGGTCGAGATCGACGGCAACGATGCCTGGGTCGGCACCTCCAAGGGGTTGGCGTGGGCGATCGGTCCCGACTACTACCCGGGCCTCGAGGAACCGCAGGCGGTCGAGGCTGAGGGAGGCTCGCCGGAGCTCGACGCGGTGCCGGCAGATCAGCGAGGTACGCCATGAGACGGATCGTCATCGGCTTCACGCTGCTTCTCGGGGTGGGTTGGGTGCTCGCCGACGATAGCGCCGAGCCTCCGAAGACAGCGTGGCCGAACGTCGAGATCGACGAACGGATGCAGGCCGTGCTCGACATGATCAACTCTGCCGGGGCCTACGAGGTTCCCGAGCTCGAGGTTCGCAAAGACGACAACTACGCCCAGACGGCCGAAGACGTCGAACCCTTCAGCGGCGTCAAGCCCTACAAAGAGCATTTTCTCCTCCAGATGGAATACACCGGGCCGGGTCGGACGATCCCGGAGCCGGAGCATGTCGACACGGTCAAGCTCGGCTTCATCGGCCCGATCATGTCCACGGTCTCGGTGGCCACTGGCGGGAAAAGCCACGAGGAAGTGCTCGGGATCCAGATGCTGCGCGGGACGCGGCTGGCCGTCGAGGAGGCCAACGCCCGAGGCGGCTACACGAAGAGGAAAGTCCCGTTCGAGCTCGTGATCGCCAACGACAACGGGCTGTGGGGCGCGTCGGGCAACGAGATCGTCAAGATGGCCTACGACGACCACGTGTGGGCGATCCTCGGCACCATCGACGGCGCCAACAGTCACATCGCGATCCGCGTCGCGCTGAAGGCCGAGCTCGTGATGATCAACACCGGCGACACCGATCCGACCTTCATCGAGACCAACATCCCATGGGTCGCGCGCGTCATCGGTGACGATCGCCAGCAGGGCTACCTGATCGCCGACTACGTGTATCGCAAGCTTGGGATCGAGCGGGTCGGCATCATCCGCGCCAGCAATCGCTACGGTCGATTCGGGGTGCGTGAGATCCGGGACAGCAGCCGACGGCTGGGTCACCCGGTGCTCCTCGAGATGGCCTATCAGGTAGGAAGCGACGACTTCTCCCTTCACCTCGACCGGCTGAAGAAAGCGGACGTGCAGGCGATCGTGCACTGGGGCAACGCCCGCGAGGGCGCGCTGATCCTGAACCAGATGCGCGGGATGGGCATGGAGCAGCCCTACTTCGCCAGTGACCGCAGCGTCTCCGACGAGTTCGTCGAGATCGCAGGAGACAACGCCGAGGGGGTGATCTGCGGCTACCCCTGGGACCCGGAACGGGACGACGAGCGACTCGACATCTTCCGCGAGAACTTCCGCAAGCGCTTTGGCGTCGAGCCCGATACCTACGCCGCCCACGCCTACGACGGCATGAACATGCTGATCTGGGCGGTTCAGAAGGCGGGACTGAATCGCGCGAAGATCCGTGACGTGCTGGCCTACATCCCGCCGTGGCCAGGCGTGACCGGTGAGGTCGTGATGAGCGCGGCCCTGGACGACGTCGGCGAGGTCTTCCTTGCCAGGTTCGAGGACGGTGCGTGGAACTACTACTCGCGCGAGGATCTGAAGATCCCCCAGGGGTACATCCCGCCCCGGGACCGCGTGACCCGGAGCGCAGCCGCCGCAGGGGGGCCATGAACTCGAGCGCTCCGCCCCGCCCGGCACCCGGTGGGAGGGCCCTCCTCTTCGTTCTCGTTCTGTCCGTCTCGGCACTCACCTTCACTTCCGCCCAGGAATCGTCCGAGCCTCATGTCGACGCCAGGTCTCGCCAGGTGGAGTATGCCGGTCCCGGCCGCGAGGATCCCGAGCCGGAAACCCCGAATGAGGTGCTCGTCGCCTACTTCGGGCCCGACGATCCCGATCACCCGGTGGGGGGCGACCTGTGGCTCGCATCGAGCCTCGCTGTCGAGGAAGCCAACCGGGCCGGGGGCTTCCGCGGCGTACCGTTTCGTCTGATCCCGGCCTGGTCCGAGGATCCATGGGGAACCGGCGTGGCCAAGCTCGCGCGCGCCGTCTACGACGACGGAGTCTGGGCCGTGATCGGATCGATCGACGGCGCGTCGACGCATCTGGCCGAGCAGGTCGTCGCCAAGGCGCGGCTGACGCTGATCGCTCCCGCCGGCACCGACAAGACGGTGAACTACGCCAATGTCGCCTGGATGTTCTCGTGCCTTCCCTCGGACGACCGGTGGGCGGAGCTGCTCGCGGAGGCGCTGGAGGGCGAGATCGGGCGTCACCCGTTCACTTTGATCACGACGACCGATCACGACTCGCGCGCCGCCACAGCGGAGCTTCGTGGCTCGCTGGACCGGCGAGGGGTCGGGCCGTTGCACCACCTGGAACTGGCGGCCGGAGCCGAGGATCTCGACGACGTGGCCGAGCGGGTGGCCAAGAGCGACTCCGAGGCGGTGGTGATCCTCTCCGGACCGGTCGATACCGCGCGTCTGGTGGTCGCTCTGCGTGAGCGACGGAGCAACCTGACTCTATTCGGAGGTCCCTCCGTGGGCCGGCGGGCGTTCCTGGAACGGGCCGACACGGCGTCCGACGGAGTGCGCTTTCCCTTGCTGTGCGATCCCGCGGCGGCGACGAGCGCATTCGTCCGTAACTTCGAATCCCGGTTCGGACGTCGCGCGGACTGCCCGACGGTGCAGGCCTACGACGCGACGCGCTTGCTGATCGCCGCGATCCGTGACGCTGGGCTGAACCGCGCCCGGATCCGGGACTCGGTCGAGGCGCTGTCCCCGTGGCTCGGCGAGGCCGGCGCCGTCGAGTTCGGCCCGGTGGGACAGAACCGGCGTGCCGTGCGTCTGGCCAGGATCGCGGAGGGCGGCAAGGTGGTCGTTTCGGGCGATGAACCTCTTCCGTCTCAATAGACGGCCTCCTCCGCGTGTACCCAGGATCGAGCCGGAGGTGACGTGACCTTCATACCAACGACGTCGGCGGCAACCACCGTGGCATCTCGGGGAGCTCGCTGGAGCTCTCGGTCGCCGGCATCGTCGTCGGTGGGCTGGGGGTGCTGGGGCTGATCGCTTTCCTGGTGTACACGCTCGTTCGCTGAGCGTCCGCCGGGCGCCGCCCCCCTCCCTTGGAGTATCCTTGAATCGTGGCCCGATGCGGGGCCGGAGGATTAAACCGTGGATTGTCCCCGATGCAACGTGACCGCCGGCGTCCAGACCGTCCGCGGCGTCGAGATGGAGCTCTGCCGGACGTGCGGCGGAATGTACCTCGCCCGGGGCGAGCTCAACAAGGCCCTGGAGCCCACTGCCGGCGACCTGGAGTACTCGACCGTCGACCTCGACTCGTTCGAGCACGACGACGAGTTCGGCATAATCTCATGCCCGCGGTGCCTTGATGTCTCGATGGAGAAGGTCGAGTTCAACATCTACACGAACATCATTCTTGACTACTGCCCGAAGTGCGAGGGGTTCTGGCTCGACGGCCGCGAGAAGCACCGCATCAACGAGGAGATCCGCGAGCTGAACGAGGCCTCCCGCGAGCTCCCCGACCCCCCGATGCTCTCCTTCGCCCGCTTCATCTGGACCCTCCCCAAGTAACTGGGGACAGCACACCCATTTCCGGCTTTTCCGGGTTTCGAGCCAAGGGTCGAGCCGGCGTTCGTCTACTTCGTCGAGGCAAAACCCCGACAATCCGGAAATGAGTGTACTGTCCCCAGTTTTTCCCAGTTTTTCTCAGGGGCAGGTGCCGGTGATCTCCTTGGCGGTGGCGCCGCAGGTGTTGCTGGGGGTGAGGCCGTTGCGCTCGCCGTCGGTGGCATGGCCCCACGAGCTTTCCACGCTCACACCGTCGTCACCCATGACAACGAACCACAGGTCGCCGGCAGGTACCGTCGTCCAGGCCTCGGGATTCAGGATGCCGCACACCGATCCGGAGATGGCGTAGTCGGCGACCTGGCCCAGGGGACCGTAGACGATCTTCGTGCTTGCCGGGGCACACTGGTCGTCCCAGGTAACCGAAAGCTCGGTGCCGTCCGGGGTCATGCGGTCCGCGCGCATCGGCGTGCCGCCGCTCGAGCCGTCGGGAACCGGCGGCGGGGTCGTGCTGGGCGCGGCGCAAACCTCGTTGAGGCAGATCTCCGGCGCGAAGAAGTGCACCACGACGTTGTCGACGTACCAGTACAGCTCGGCCTGCGCGTCGTAGTAGTGCCACCGGATCTGAACGTCCGGGGCGTCTCCGGCCTGGGCCGAGATATCGATGATCTCGTGCACCGGGTTGACGGTCGACGTGCCCGTGAAGCGCGCCACGTTGACCCAAGCGCCACCCGTCAGCGACGAACGCACGTCGACGTCAGCGATCTCGCCCGTGTCCGCCTCGAACCAGTGGTCGAACTCCAGCGTCACGATCGGGTCTTCGACGAAGTCGAGCACCGGGGTGATGAGATCCTCGTCCATGCGATCACCGCCGCCGGTGCAGCTGGAGTCGACGGCAGCCCATGTCCCGGCAACCGGGGCGGCCGGGTTGGGACTGCCGCAAACGGCTGGATCAGCAGCGCTGTCGGCGTACCACGTGAAGCCGTCCGCGGGCCCACCGCTACGAGATCGGTCGATGACCGTCCACGTCGCGGGGATCCCGGTCTCGAAATCCTCGCTCAAGGTGACGCCGCTACGCTCGCCGATGACCTCACCCACCATCTGCTGGAAGGTCGCGGGCCAGCTCCCCTCGTTGGAAACCATATCGACCTGGAATTCCACCATCTGGCCGCAGATCAGCGTTTCGGTGAGCTGCGCGATGACGTGTGGCGGCTGGGTGATTCCGGAGATTCCCGCATCCAGGTCGCCGACGGTCGCGGTGGCGTCGAGCATCACGATGCCGGGGGTGATCGGGGTGACATTCACCACCGCGTCGGTCACCGGGTCGGTGCCGTCGTTCTTCACGGTCAGGCTGAACTCGATCTGCTCGCCGACCTCCCAGCGGTCGTTGCCGAGGCCCGCGGAACCGGTGGAGCAGGCGTCGGTCTCGTACTGATGCGAAAGGAACTCGGCGACCGGGCCGCACTGTCGGGCCTCGAAGGTCAGGATCAGGCTCCACTCGACCAGCTCGCCCTGGTCGGCACCGGCATCGTCGGTGACCTCGAGCGTCCATGCCCCCGTGGCGTTCAGGTTGTCCAGCGTGGCCAGCGAGCCCTCCGGTTGATACCGACCGGTGAAGGGTGCGGTCCCGCCGGTGATCGCGGTCGCGGCCTCGTCGTCGAAGACGGTGTCGACGAAGTCGTTCCCCGAGCCTCCGTTGTCACTGGTCAGCTCGACCCGCGTGTCGTCGGGGCCGATCAGGAAGATGTCGAGATCACCGGTGTAGGTGTGGGTCACGTTGAGCCTGACGTCCACGTCCAGGACTGTCTCGTCCTCGGCAACCGTGATCACGCTGGTGAAGGTCGTGTTGTCGACGATCGCGATCGGGGTGTCGGTACTGTCGAACTCGGGCTCGTTGTTCACGCCGGTCGCGAACTCGTGGAACTCGCCCAGATTGTCGTCGGTGACGGTGTTCTGGGCCTGGTCGGTGGACGATACCGAGAAGAGATAAACCGTGCACTCGGAGAGCCCGTCGAGCCTGATGCTGTGGGCGGTCGTGAGCGCCTCGGTGGCCACGGTTGCGCCCGGCACCAGCTCTCCGTAGGTCACCAGGGTGTCGGCTAGCTCGCTGGTATCCCAGGAAATCGTCGCCTCATCGCCGGTGATCGCGGTGACCTGAAGGTTGGAGATGACGGGAGCCGCGCAATCGACGGTAGCGCTCTCCTGAACGGTGACGTCCGGCGTCCCGCAGTACGAGACGTCGAGATACCGAGCGTCGATCGTGTCGCCGTGGGCTACGGTCACGGCACCGTCACCCCCTACGGCCGGGGCATCGGTGACGAGGAAGGTCCCCACGAAGCGACCCGAGGCGGGCGGTGACTCGACCAGCGTGACAGCCTCCCCGGCCGGCTCGGACTGCGACAGCACGGTGACGTCGTACATGCCGGCGCCGTTGAGGTCGGCGTCCACCAGGGTGATGCCCATCGAGTCGCTGCAGTTGTAGATCTGTCGATCGAGACGGATCGAGCCGGCGCAGGGCTGCGGCGCCGCCGTCTCGCACTGGCTCACCGGGCCGAAGCACGACGGGCTCGAGCCCACCGCTTGCACGACGTAGCTGTAGTCCCGTCCGTTGGCGACCTCGGTGTCGAGGTACGAGGTTCCCGTGACGGTGGCGATCAGCGTCTTGCCGAAATCGCAGCCGGCGTGGCCCTCGGTTCGGAACACGTGATATTGGACCGCATCCGGCACCGCCGTCCATTCGAGACCGAGCTCGTTGCTGCCGATCGTCAGCGTCACGGTCGGCGTTCCGGTGGGACCGCCCGCGCAGCCGCCGTTGACCGGCGCCGGCGTGTCGCACGCGATGTTGTGCCGCGCGAACGCGTCGTAAAGGGCCGTCATGTGCGGCGTGCCGTCGTTGAGGTCGCCGTTGTCGTCGTCCACGGCCAGCCACTGCATGTAGGCGTTGGTCGCGCCGCAGCCGCCCGAGGTGCTCGGGCAGGTGCAGGTGTGCCACGCCCCGATATTGCCGCTGCCCTGGAAGAACAGCCTGTTGCCGATGATGAACGCGGTGTTGCTGTCGTAGTTGAACGGTGGGGACACCAGCTCGCGGGCGACGAGATCCCAGGCCGCCTGGCGACTTGGCGCGGCGTCGCAGTGCACCTGCCCGCCGCATGGACCGGAGCCGGAGCTGCAGTGGATGCAGTTGAAGTTCTCCGGCGTGTCCGGAATGCCGTCCTCGTGTAGCGCCCAGTCGGAATCTCGAACGCCCGAGCAGTCGACGTCGCAGTGGGTCCCCGTCCGCGACTCGTTGCCGTTGAAGCCCGTCCCGTCCGAGGTCATGCCGCAGCCCTTGTCCTGGGTGTGCCAGAAGCCGTGGCCGACGCACGAGGTGTGGAGCCGGTAGATGGCGGCGATGTCGGCGTACGCCTCGGACGAGGTGCTCATCGAGCCGCCGGAATCGTTGTCGTCCATCCCGTGGCCCCACTCGTGATCGAAGACGGCCGCGATCTCGCCGGTGTTCCGACACCCGCCACCGCTCTTGTAGAAATTGACCCCAACGTAGTCGTAGCTGGCATTACAGGTGAGGTTGATGTTGACTCGCGCCGGGAGCGGGGACTGCAACCAGGTGTTTCCAGGCAGCCAGCCTCGCCCCATCTCCATGAGCTTGTTCAGCTCGTAGAAACAGGATCGTGACGCGGGGGTGTCGCCCGGGGAAGCTCCCGTGGACGTGCAATCGTGGTCGCCGTTGGCGCCGCCGAGGTCGAGAGGGCCGGTGCTGGTACTCTCGCTGATCAGGCCGCAAGTGTCATCGACATCGACGTACGGGCCCGCGAGAGTGATCGTGGCCGTCCCCCCCGAATAGTCGTACAGACCGGCGCTGTTGGTCAGATCGCCCGGCGCCGCGAGCCCCGTGTAGGCGAACGGCATCGGGTAGCCGAGTTGCATGGACCCGCAGGTCTGGTTCGTCGGACAGATCTCGGTGTCGGTGAGCGGATAGATGCCCCCGACGATCTGCTCCTCGGCGTAGTGGTTCTTGTCCTGGAAGGAGATCACCTCGCCCGTGTGGGCGTCCACGAGGACCTCCCAGCGTTCCGGTCCCGGTGGGCGGCTGAAGCCGAAGGTCCATACCAGGCGGTGCCGGTACCCCTCCCCGACCGGCCCCGCGAACGCGTTGCCGTTCTGGTGCTGCTTGGGTGCGTACGGGACGATCTCCAGAGCGGGCTCCTGCCACAGATCGTCCGCCGGGCCTTTGCCGTCGGCGTAGGCGAAGCCGATCTCCAGCGCCTGCTTGTCGGTAATCGTCGGTTGGGTGTCGAGGACGACGTTGCCCCAGGTCTCGGTTCCGAGCAGCACCATGTTGCCGTGCTTGATCGTCGCGACCATGTGGCCGTGGCGGACGGGGATGCCGTCGACCTCCTGTGGGATGCGGATGTGCCATAGGTCTTCGGCGACCTGAACGGCCCGCGTCGATCCTAACTGCTCGACGTCGACGCCGATCACGGCGGCGTTCCTGACGACGAACCGTCGAACGAGATCGCCGACCACCGGAGCCTCGACCGCGACGACCGCGCGCCCGATCTCCTGCTCCAGGTCGGCCAGCTTGCGGTTGTTACCGACACCGGATCCGGGGATCAGCGGCACGGCGCCGATCACGGCGGTCAGCGCCCCGGACCGCGGGTCCATGAAGAAGTTGAAGTCGTAGCCGTGCTCGTCGAGGAAGCGATCCAGCGCCGGCGAACCCGAGCGCTGCCGCAGCTCGGCCGTGCCGACCTGGACGTTGGATGAGCTGATGTACAACTCCTCCTTGAAGAACTCCTTGTCCTGGAGCCTCCCGTCCTGAGATTTGGCCTCGAAGGCCAAGCTCTCGGGCGAAGCCGTCAGCACGGCGATCGCGAGGAAGAGAATCGAGGAGAAGACGAAAGACACACGTCGGCCGTATCGAAAATCCATGGAGTACCCCCCTGGCGGTTTCGAGGGGGAGTGTACGCTCAGATTGGGTGTTAAAGAAGAAACGGATGGCCTCGGGCGCCGCAAATGCGGGCCATAGAGGTCCCATTTGGCGAGATCAGAGCGACGCCGGCTATGAATATTTATTTTGCCCAAAATACATATTCAAGACTTGATGGTGCGTGTTCACCACAAGAAAACTCGAATATTGAGCTTGAGGGGCGGAGCTAAAGAGCGTCAGTCCGCGATTCCCAACCGCTGGACCAACGGCTCGAACCGAGGGTCATCGCGAAGCGGATCGAGTCGCGGGTCCACCCTGAGGAAAAGCACCCGCCAGTAGTGCTCGCCGATGGCGCGCTCGAGCGCGTCGAACGCGGCATCCGCGTTCCCCAGCACCGTGTGGAGCAGGGCGATCTCGAAGGCCGGGACGTATCGTTCCGCCGCGAGGCCCTCCAGTCGGCGAAGTGCGTCACGGGCGTCGTCCGGGCGGCCGGCGATGGCCCCGACCCTCCCCCGGAGTGCCACGTACATCGGTTGATCGCCGCCCAGGGACGCGGCTCGGGTCGCAGCCTCGAGCGCATCGTCGAGCCTGCCCTGCTGAACGGCGACCTCGGCGGTCTCGCTCAGACCCGGCAGGAAATCGGGATCGAGCTCCCGCCCCCGACACAGCGCCTCCTCGGCCTCGTCGTAACGGCGCGCCATGGCCAGCGTGGTGGCGAGCCACAGGATCGCGAGGGGCGAAAGCGGGTCGTTGTGCGCCACTCGCCTTCCCAGCTCGATCGCCTCGTCGTGCCGTCCGAGGGCGGAGTACATCTCCGAGATGACCGCCAGCGTGTGCGCGTGATTCGGGTTTTGTTCCAGAACGCGGAGGAAGGCCCGTTCGGCTTCGCGCGCGTTCCTGCGCTCTTCCCACTCCAGAACCCCTAGCGCGCACTGCGCCGCGCTCAGATCGGAGTCGAGCTCCACGGCCTTCTCGACCGATTCGCGAGCCTCGGCGTAGCCCCGCGATGGAGGCACCAGGGCGTAGCTCGCCAGGGTCACCTGCCCGAAGGCCAGCTCGGCGTAGGCGGGCGCGTAGGCGGGATCGCGTTCGACAGAGCTGCGGTAGTAGTCGATCGCCCTCTTGAGCCCCTCCTCGGTGCGCTTGTTGGCGAAGAAGCGTCCCTTGAGGAGGAGGTTGTAGGCCTCGATGTCGCGAGAGGGCCGCTCCTCGGTGCGCTGCCGAGCCTCGCCCAGCAACTGCGGCTTGAGACGCTCGACGATGGCCAGGGTGACCTCGTCTTGAATGGCGAAGACGTCTTCGAGCTCGCGGTCGAAGCGTTCCGACCACAGCTGGCGATCCTCGGCGACGTCCACGAGCTGAGTCGTGATCCGCAAGCGGTTGCCCGCCTTCCGCACGCTGCCGTCGAGGACGGTGTTGACCCTCAGCTTCCTGCCGATCTCGCGAAGGTCGGAGTCGCTGCCCTTGAAGGAGAAGCACGACGTCCTGGCGGGCACGCGCAGCCCCTCGATCTTCGTCAGCGCGGCGATCAGCTCTTCCGTCATGCCGTCGCAGAAGTACTCCTGCTCCGGGTCGGCGCTCATGTTGATGAAGGGCAGGACGGCGATCGACGCCTCGGCGGGCTCGGCGGCCTCGCCGGCGGTACTGAACGCGAAACCCGAGGTGGTCGATGCACCTGCGAGATTGCGAAGCTCGCCCAAGACGGTTTCAATGGCGTCCGGCCGGTGGGTCGGGTCCTTCTCGAGAAGGTGGAGCACGATGCGCTCCAGCGACTCGGGAACTTCCGGGCGAAGCCGACGGAGTGACTCCGGGTTCGCGAACAGGATCGCCCGGACGGTGGCGGCCAGACTGTCCCCGCCGAAGGGCGGCTTCCCGGCGAGCATCTCGTAGAGCACGACGCCGAAGGAGAACAGATCCGAGCGGGCGTCGGTCGGTCGTCCCTCCGCTTGTTCGGGCGACATGTAGCACAGCGTGCCCAGCGCCTCTCCGGTGCGCGTGATCTCGTCGTCTTCCCGGGACGTCGCCAACCCGAAATCGAGAAGGCGCGGGCGGCCGTCGCGGTCGATGATGACGTTCGACGGCTTGACGTCACGGTGGGCGATTCCGCGCTCGTGCACGCGGGCAAGCCCGGATGCAAGCTGCATCGCGATGTCCAGCACCTGCACGAGCGGCAGGGCCTTCCGCTCGACGATCTCGCGGAGCGATTCTCCCTCGACGTACTCCATCATCAGATAGGGTCGGCCCTCGGTTTCGCCGACCTGGTGGATCGTGACGACGTTGGGATGGCTGACCGCGGCCATGGCCCGGGCCTCGCGATCGAACCGCGCGCGGGCATCGGGGTTCTCGGCGAGCTTGGGAGCGAGGAACTTCACCGCCACCTGGCGTCCGAGGGCGGTGTCCTCGGCCAGGTAGACCTCGCCCATCCCGCCGGCCCCGAGCCGCCGGAGGATCCGGCAGCTTCCGAGATCCGCGTGCCGGAACCATCCCGCGGGAAGCCAGGTGGTTTCGTCGTTATCGCCAGGATTCGGACCCAAGTCTCGACCTCATGCTCCGCCCACCCTCATATTACATGTACGCACGGGCCCGGATGACGTTCCCGAGTGGACCGTGTTCGGGAAACCTCGAGGATATAGAATCGTAACGGATGATGCAGGTGCAGGGAGAGCCCGCCTTCGAGGTTGCGACGTGCAAGCAGGACTCGCTCGAGCGTTGCTTTCGATTGCCACCGGGGTCGTGGCCGCGGGGGTGGCGAGCGCCGGGCCTGGCGTTACGATCGTGGCCCCCGGCACCAACGAGATCCTCTACGGTCCGACGCGGATCCGCGTCGAAAGCGGCCGCGACGCCGCTCGCATCGAGATCTACCTCGACCGCTTCTCGTCTCCGATCTGCACCTTCGACGAGCCTCCCTACGAGTGCGAGTTCGACGCCGGAACGCGCCTCGACAGCCGGATCCTGCGGGCCGTGGCCTTCGACGCCGAGGGTCGCCGTCTCGGCGGGGACGCCATCGTCACCTACTCGTTCGTCGATCCCGACACGGTGGTGGCCTCGACGTTGACCGTCCCGCTGGTCGCCACCAGCGACGGCGATGTCCCACCCGACCTTCGCGACGTGGAGTGGGACTGCCTTTACGGGGGCGAGCCCTGCGAGGTCATCGAGGTCGGCAAGCTCGGCGACAACATCGACGGCATGGCCCGGGACGGTGTGATGCGGGGGGCGCGCAACCCCATGGTCGAGCGCCCGCCGGTCTCCCTCGAGGTGCTGATCGACGTCAGCCCGAGCGTGTGGGCCAACCGTATCGACATCGAGGACGCCCTGCGCCGCATCATCGACGAGGCGCCCGGGCCCGTCGAGATCTCGCTCTCGGAATTTGCGGGGAGCTACCGGAGACTGGTTCCGTTTACCTCCAGCAAATCGAAGCTGCGTCGCGGGCTGCGCGACCTGAGCGAACAGCAACCGTGGACGTGTGTCCTCGGAGCCGTTCGGCGAGCTCTTTCCGAGCTTCAAGCCAGGGCCGGGCACAAGGCGCTCTTTTTGATCAGCGACACCCAGGAAACCTGCGAGGCTACCGGGATCTACGTTCAGCGAGAGAACCAGGAAGAATCGAATCTTGTGGATGAAGAGCTGCTGAAACATCCGGAAGAGTGGAACCGGTGGTTCGCGACGCCGGTCCGCGCCAGCCGCAAGGCGATCGTCAAGACACTCGAGCTCTCCCGACAGGTCGGCATCCCGATCTACGTCTACCGGGTCGGCGGGGTGGCGGGGATGTCGGAGAACGCCATGGAGGCCTTCGAGAGGATGGCCGAGGAAAGCGGCGGACGCCTGCTGTCGGCAGGAGACCTCTCGGACCTGACGGAGGGTGTCGGGGCGCTGATCCGCGATCTCGAGAGCACCTGGATGCTGGACGTTGCCCTGCCGAGCTTCGCCGCGACGGAGCACGAGGCCGAGCTCAGCCTCATCCCCCGGGTGCCCGACCCGATCGGCCTGCGCTACCCGGATCATTGGCACGGCGGCAATCGAGAGTCGTTGCTGCTCACGCTCCTTCGACTGGGGGACGCGGAAGCCCGCGGGTGGTCGGCCGCACAGCTCCGCGACAGTCGCGATCGAAACGTACTGCGAGAGTTGCTCGCGGCCTACCGCACGGAATCGAGCGCCGCCAACCGCATCGAGCAGATGACGGCGATCTACCACGTGTCCGCCTACCTGCTGTTGCACAGCGACGAGGACGACCAGCGGGCCGCGCTGTCCACCATTGAAGAGATCTGGAAGATCGATCCGATTCTGGTCCGGCGCCTGCGCCCCGCGCTCCGGACCTTTCAAAGCATGAACCCACCCCGCAAGCTAAGGCTCAAGGCCGAGCAGCTGGCCGAGCCGGCCCCTCGAACCTCGCGGGCGCGGCCCGACCAGCAGGGCTGAGCCGCGCGACCGATACCACGACGATTCACGGAGGAAAGGCAAGATGACGTCATTCGGCACGGTGAGGATTGCGGCGATCCAGGCGACTCCGGTCATCCTCGACGCGGAGGCCTGCATCGACAAGGCCATCGGGCTGCTCCGCGAAGCCGCCAGGGAGGGCGCGGGGCTGGCGGTACTCCCGGAGACCTTCGTACCGCTCTACCCTTCAAACGCCTGGGCCAAGGCGGCCTCCGACTTCTCCGGCTTCGACAGCCTCTGGGAGGAGCTGTGGGAGAACTCGGTCGATGTCGCCGGTCCCCACGTCGAGCGGCTGGTCGAGACCTGTCGCGACACGGGGCTGCACGTGGTGATCGGGGTCAACGAGCGCGAGGACCAGCGCCCCGGATCGCTCTACAACACGATGCTGCTGATCGGTCCGGAAGGACTCCTGTCGCGCCACCGCAAGCTGATGCCCACGATGCAGGAGCGGCTGTTCCACGGCGTGGGACCCGGTGACGATCTGGACGTCGTCGAAACGCCGATCGGTCGCATCGGCGGTCTGATCTGCTGGGAGAACCGGATGCCGCTGGCGAGGTACTTCGTCTACCGCCAAGGACCTCAGATCTGGGTCGCGCCGACCGCGGACGACTCCGACGGCTGGCTGGCGACCGTCCGCAACATCGCGATCGAGTCCGGCGCCTTCGTGGTCTCGGCCCCGCAGTACATTCCCAGGAGCGCCTTCCCCGCCGACTTCCCCGTGGCCCTACCCGAGGGCAAGGACGTCTTCGGAACCGGGGGCGCGGCGATCATCGAGCCGAAAGGGGGCAAGGTGATCGCCGGGCCGCTCTACGGCGAGGAGGGAATCCTCTACGCCGACTGCGACCTGCGCGAAGGATTGCGCGCCAAGCGCTGGTTCGATGCCGTCGGCCACTACAGCCGCGAGGACCTGTTCGTCTCGGAGGAGCCGGACGAGCCATCCCAGGACGACGAGGAATCGTAGAGCGCCACCGATCAGCTCCGTTGAGCCAGGCTTCGGTACCCTTGCGCCATCGCGTCGCGAAAGGTCGTGAAGCTGTAACGCTCGGCGACGAGCCTCGCCCCGCCCGCGCCGAGCGCTTCTCGCCGCTCGCGATCATCGAGAAGCACGCGGATTCCGTCGGCGAACCCCTCAGGGGTCGGTGGCGTAAGGACGCTGGTCGTCTCGTCGAGGATTCCCCGGTTCGTGGGCAGATCCGTGGCGACGATCGCACGCCCCACCTTGAGATAGTCGAAAATCTTTGTGGGGTTCGGTCCGCCCGTGCGCGGCGACAAGAGCACGTCCGACGCCGCCAGATAATGCGGTATCTCATCCGGGGGCATCGTCCCCAGAAACGTCGCCGCGTCCTCTGCGCCCCGCCGGGCCAGCCATTCTCGGCGCTCGCGAATCTCCCCTTCCGACCCACCGATGATGACGAAACGGGTCTCGCGATGATTCGGCCAGACCCTCGCGATCGCTTCGAAGAGGATGTCGATTCCCTGGTATTGAGCGAACGATCCGACGTACGTCAACAGCACTCGTTCGTCGCCGCCCAGATCGGCACGGATCTCGCGCTTCCGACCTTCGTCCGGCTCGAGTCGCGATGAAGGAATCGACGTGACCAGCTGCGCCGACGTTTTCGGAGCCCGCTCGCGTACCTCTCCAATCACGTTGGGCCCCGCGAAGACGAGATCCGCGCTTCGCATCACGACGCCCTCGACCCTGCGGTAGGCGCCGAGCACCATCCTGCGAAGCAGACCGCCGCCGTAAGAGGATGCGTTGGAGTGTTTCTCGAAAACCAGATACCCGCCACGGATCTTTCGCACGAGCATTCCGACCGCGCCTGCGTCCTCGACGCCGTGGATGAAATCGAACCGTCGGTGGCGGGTGAGGATCATCGCGTCCTTCAAGAGAAGGGCGTCGAAGACGATCTTGTGCCAGGAAGGGCCGATCGGCATGTGGCGAATGCGGAGCGGATTCGCCACCCGGTGGAGGGTGACTCCGGGAATCTCGATCGGCTCGCCGAGGGGAACCGTGAGCAGATCGATGCGGTATCCTAGCTCCGACAAGGCCTCGAGATCATGGCGGACGCGGATCGGAGATCCCCGCCACACGAAGAACGGGAAGGGTGCGATGAACAGAATCGACTCACCGGGCGATGTCGGCATCGAACAGGAAACATAACATGACCGGGAAGCCCAAAGGGCCAGCGGCCCCGATCCGGCCTCTACCGACCCATCGACCGTACTTCGATTCCACCGAGGTGGATGCGATAGCCGGCGTGCTTGAATCACGGTGGGTCGGCAAGGGCGCCCTCACCGAAGAGTTCGAGGCGGCGATTCGCGACATCGTGGGCGCCAAACACGTCCTGAGTACCTCCTCCGGCACGGCCGCTCTGCACATGGCACTCGACGCGCTCGACCTCCGCCCCGGGGACGAAGTCCTCGTCCCGTCTCTGACCTATGCCGCCCCGGTCACCATGATCGTGGTTGCCGGGGCCCGCCCGGTCTTCTGCGACGTCCGGGAAGAGACGTTCAACATCGACGTCAAAGACGCGATCGCGCGCGCCACCCATCGCACGCGCGCGATCATGCCGGTGCATTACGGAGGACTTCCGTGCGATATGGACGCGATCGTGGACCTCGCCCGCCCCAGGGGCTGGACCGTCATCGAAGACGCGGCCCACGCGTTCGGGTCGAGCTATCGCGGGCGACCGGTCGGTAGCCTCAGCGATCTCACGTGCTTCAGCTTCGACCCGATCAAGAACATCACGTGCGGTACCGGCGGCGCGATCTGCACCGATGACGACGAGGTCGCGAGGCGCTTGCTCCCGCTCCGTAACGTCGGGATCGACTTCGGGACCTGGCGAAGGATCGGCGACGATTCCCCATGGCACTACCACGTGGTAACCCACGGCTGGCGGTACGAGCTGCACAACCTGAACGCCGCACTGGGCCTGGCCCAGCTTCGGAGGCTCGATGACTATCGCGCGCGCAAGCACCAGATCGTTCGCCAGTACGACGAGGCGTTTGCCGACCTTGAAGCCATCGCGTTGCCGCACCGGGATCTCGATTCGACCTTCCCATTCTCGTATGTGGTGCGCGTCACCGACGGCCGTCGCGATCGACTGATGACCCACCTCAAAGAGCGGCAAGTGGACTGCACGATTCAGTTCCATCCGAACCACATGCAGCCGGCGTTCGCCGAGTTTCGCCGACCTCTCCCCGTTACCGAGAGGCTGAGCCGTGAAATCGTAACCCTGCCGCTGTTCTTCGAGATGACCGACGACGACGTGGCGCTCGTCATCGACGCCGTGCGCTCGTTCTGGAGTGGCGCATGACCGAGACTCCTCTCTTGCTGCTCGGCACGGGGCCGTTCACCGAGGACGTCGCGGACATGGTGGCGGAGATGCCGGGGTGGCGCGTCGACAGGCTCGTCGACAGCATCGATCCGACGCGGGCCGGCGACGCCGTCGCGGGGATCCCGATCGTGTGGGTGGATGACCTGGCCGGCTACTCGGGATCCCATCATGCCCTCGGCGCCCTGGGAACCACGAAGCGCCGCGCGTTCGTCGAGCAGGTGGAGGGTTACGGCATTCCGTTCGCCACCATCGTCCACCCGTCGGCCCGGGTATCGACGTCGGCAAAGGTGGCGGAGGGCACACTCGTGAGTCGCGGTTGTCTCGTCGCGGCTCGCGCCGCGATCGGACGGCATGTTCTGCTCAATCGCGGCTCCACCATCGGGCACCACACCACCATCGACGACTTCGTGACGGTAGGCCCGGGCGTCCACATCGCCAGCTCGGTCCACGTGGGGAGCGGGACGTTTATCGGGATCGGCGCCACGATCATCGATCACGTCAAGATCGGGGCCGGCGCGATCATCGCCGCCGGAGCCGTCGTTACCGGAGAGATTCCCGAGCGCGTGCTCGTGGCCGGAGTCCCCGCACGCGTGTTGAGAGAGAATGTCGAAGGGTTGTAGTAGGCGTCGAGGGCTCGATCGTTCAGGAGAAGCATCGTGAGAATCGCCATCATCGGAACGGGTGCCGTCGGCGGCCTGATCGGCGCCCGCCTGGCACAGGCCGGCGAGGCCGTGACCCTCGTCGACGTCGGGGTACAGCAGGAGGCACTTCGATCCAACGGTCTCACGCTCGAAACACCCGCCGGAGAGCGAAGCGTCGTCCAGGGCGCCGTTGTTCGCGATCTGACCGATGCGGGGGCTCAGGATCTCGTAGTGCTTGCGGTCAAGGCTCACGACCTGTCCACGGTCGCGGAGCATCTCCCCTGTCTGTACCACGATCAGACCATCGTGCTTCCCGTGCAGAATGGCCTTCCATGGTGGTACTTTCAGCGCACGAACGGTCTCTGGGCGGCTCGGCGAATCCAGAGCCTGGACCCGGACGGCTCCCTCGAGCGGCACGTCCCCGCGGATCGGATCGTCGGTGCTGTGGTCTACCCCGCGGCCGAGGTGGTGGAGCCTGGTGTGGTCCGGCATGTCGAGGGCAATCGCATCGTCGTCGGCGAGCTCGACGACAGGCCGAGCGAGCGTACGCAAGGCGTGATCGACCTCCTGACTCGCGGCGGCTTCAAGTCGTTCTTCCTCGAGGATCTGCGCGGTGAGATCTGGCTGAAGCTACTGGGCAGCGCGGTATTCAATCCGCTCAGCGCGCTGACGCACGCGACGATGGCCGACATCTGCCGATTCGAGCCGAGCCGATCGCTGGCGGTCGAGCTCATGGAAGAAGTGCAATCGGTCGCCAACGCTTTCGGTGTGACGATTCGCCTTCCCATCGAGAAGCGGATGGCCGGTGCCGAGCGGGTGGGTCCGCACAAGACGTCCACCCTGCAAGACGTGGAACGCGGGAAACGCCTCGAGGTGGACGCGCTCGTCGGGGCCGTGGTGGAGATTGCCGGATGGGTCGGCGTCTCGACACCGAAGCTCGAAGCCATCGCCGCCGCGACTTACCTTCTCGATCGAACGGTGTGCGATGAACGCGTGGCGATCCGCAGTCTGCCCCGGGTGGAAGGCCGATTCCCTGACTAGGCGATACCGCAGACCAGACGCTTGCTTCCGGTTGCGAACCCGACGTCCATCCGTCCGCCCTGCTTGACCTCCAGGACTTTGCCCGGGCCGAACGTCGAGTGATCGATGATGTCACCCGCCTTGAACACCTTGTCCATCGCGTAGGGCTTGGCCCCCTTCATCTCGGCTTCGGTCACCACGACCGACCCGGCCCGGCGCCGTCGGGACGCGCCCGTCTGGGCCTTCGCGCTCTTCGGTCGACGGAACAGATGGCTGCCCTGACAGGTCTTGCAAAAGACCTTGTTGATGTTGCCATCCGATTTCAGGGCCTCGATCGCATGAAGGCGATCCATCTTGCATTTGGTGCAGTAGGCCTCGATCTCCGCGCCTACCGAGTACTTGTTGGTCGCCATCCCCCCTCCAGCGCTGATGCCGCGCGGTCAGAGCCTGCTTCGATCACCGTCCTGACTACGATACCATAGGGATACTGAGGTCGAGCGTTCGAGGTCGAGGAAACGTGATCACCAAGATCGTACTGAAACACGGCAGCGACGAGCGGATCATCCCTCTCCAAGGGGACCGTCTCACCTTCGGCCGCAAGTCCGACAACGATGTCTACATCAACGATAAGGCCCTGTCGCGCAAGCACATAGTCTTCGAACGCAAGGGACAGGACTGGATCGTCCGCGATCCCGGCAGCACGAACAAGACCTACCTCAACGGAGAGGAGATTCGAGTCAGCCGGCCCCTGCGGCGGGGCGACCGGATCTCCGCGGGGAACGTCACACTGATCTGCGATGGCAGGCTGGGGGAAAAGGACACCGGAGACGTGATGTTCGTCCCCGAGGTGACCTCTCTGACGCCCGTTCATACCGTCGTGAGGAGGCTCGACGCGCTGATATCGGAGGACAGGAAGGTCGACGAGAATCTCCGCCTACCGACCCACAACCCCGCGGTTCAAGCGGTTCTCCGTGCCAGTCGAGAGTTGTGCGAGCGGCGCCCGTTGCCCGAGCTGTTCGACCTGATCCTGGACCTATCGACGGAAGCGGTTCACAGCGATCGCGGCGTGCTCATGACCCTGGAAGACGACGAGCTGGTCACCCGGGCCGTGCGCGGAGAAGGTTTTCGCATCAGCACCGCCGTGCGGGACCGCGTGACCCGTGAGAAGGCGTCGCTTCTGGTGAAAGACGCTCAGCTCGAGACCGAGTTCGCGGAGATGAAAACGCTCGTCGAGCAGCGGGTCCGGACGTTCATGGCCGTGCCCCTGCAAACGCAGAACCGGGTGATCGGGTTGATCTACGTAGACTGCCAGTGGCAGCGTGACTTCGCTCCGGAAGACCTCGAGCTCTTGACCGTCCTGGCCAACGTGGCCGCGACACGCATCGAACAGGAGCGTCTGACCCTGGCGGAGGACGACAAGCGGCGTTACGAGCAAGAGCTCGAGCAGGCGGCGAGTATCCAGACCGGGCTGCTTCCCCGCGATCCGGTCGTGCTTGCGCATGTCGAGGTCACGGGCTTCAACATCGCCAGCCGAACGGTCGGCGGCGACTACTACGATTTCCTGCCCTACCCGGACGATCGCCTGGGCCTCGTGATCGGAGACGTTGCCGGAAAGGGACTGCCGGCCGCCCTCGTGATGGCCACGCTTCAGGCCCGGGTGCAGGTGCTGGCCGAGGAAGTCGACGACGCGGTTCGACTGATGTCCCGCCTGAATCGAGTCATGGCGAAGCACTGTTCGGACAACCGCTTCGTCACCCTGTTCTTCGGATTGCTGGACCGCGAGGGTGAGCTGCGCTACTGCAGCGCGGGACACAACCCGGCGTTGGTGGTTCGAGCCGACGGCGGCGACGAGTGGCTACCCGGGAGGGGCTGGCCGCTCGGGATGTTCCCCGATGCTTCCTTCGATGTCGTCTCGAACAGGCTCGAGCCGGGAGATCTGTTGCTCCTCTACAGCGATGGCGTCACCGAAGCCGCCGACCCCGCGGGCGAGCAATTCGGCGGACATCGCCTCGCCGAGCTCGTCCGGCCCGACCGGGACCGTCCGCTCGCCGAGGTCCTCGAGTCGATCCGCGACGCCCTGGACGACTGGACCGTGGGAGCGCCTCCCGGCGACGACATCACCGTCGTCGCGGCGCGCCGCATCTGACACGAGCACGGCGCGTCCGCACCCACCTGAAAGTAGCGGCCGCCAGGCGGTCAGACGGCCCACCCGACCCGCAGCCGGGCACCGTACTACAATATGCATATTCCATGTTTTTCATATTCATTTATCATATAGATACATTATTTACTATTGATCTTGACTTTGCTTCCCGTACATTCAGCATATTCGAAAATCGATCCTGGGGGTCAGCAGGAGCCCAGACCGTGAAAAGTCGAACGATCGATCGAACCCTCCCCCGCCGATGCGCGCTGGCCGTCTTCTCGATCGGCCTTCTCGCGGCGCTGCCGGGACAGGCCGCGGGATTGACCGCAGACGACCGCGCCGAAGTGCTGGAGGCCGCAACGGCAACCTACATCCACGGCATGACGGACGAGATCGCGCTCGAGCGCGTCGGTCATGGCGGGCTTCCGCTCCTCAGGGAGCTTCTCGTCGATCCGGATTTTCCTCGACGGGATAACGTGGTGGCGTTCCTGACCCATCTCGGAGGGGCCGGCGAGCGAGAGGCGCTCCTCGCGTATCTCGACACGTTGCCCGCCTCACCGGAGGCCCCCGCCGAGGACCGCGCCCTGTTGCTCACGCCGCAGGCGCTGGGAAAGATCGCCCGAGCGGGCGACGCGGGCGCCCTCGAGGCCCTGCTGTCGATGACGGCCGACGGGTCCGGCGGTGGCGTCCTGGCGAAGGCGGCGGCGCGCGGTAGGAACCCCGCGGCGCTGCGCGACGATCTCCTCGAGATGAGCCTGCTCGGTCTCGCCTACTCCGGCGCGCCGACGGCCCGCCGGCGCATCGCCGACGTCGAGAGCGGACGCGTCGTCCCGGCCTCGAACGGTCGTTCCCTCGGGCGATCGGCACGTGCTGCCGCGGCGTTGTTCGACCGCCTGCAGGTCGAAAGCGCGGGAGACGGAGACGGCGGTAGCGTCGAGGCATCCACCGGCGCCGGGATTCTCGACACCGGCGCCCGGGTGCACGACGCCGGCCTGACCTACGCCAACCACGTCAACGTGACGAACCCGATGACCGAAGCGCGGCTGGACGAGATCCTGTCCCTCGCCTCGTTGCGGGCCGGCGCGGGCGACTTCTCCGGTGACGTCGCGTGCTGTACCCGAGTGTCGCGTTCCGGCGCGGCGCGCTCGTTCGGGACGTCCTCCGACGGTCTCGACGTCATCGACACGAGCACCGAGCTTTCGACGGTGCTCAACGGTTCGGTCGCCCGGTTCAAGGTCGTGCGGGCCATCAACTACTGCGGCGGGTCGGGGACCAACATCATCGGCTGCGCCTGGAGGCCCGGAAACGGCGCGGCAGTGGTGCGTATGAGCGGTCTCGGCTCCGAGGCGGTGCTGTGGATCCACGAGTACGGCCACAACACCGGCCTCTCTCACCACAGCGACAGCCGCTTCCTCATGCACGGGGTCGACTACGGCTCGAACAACGGCCTGACGCAATCGGAGTGCAGCACGTATCACAGCCCGAGCACCAGCTCCGGGATGTCCACCCAGGACATCGGCGCGTGCTCCGACCACGACGCCGACGTCGTTCAGGACGCCGCCGACAACTGCCCCGGCGTCGCCAACTACGACCAGCAGGACACCGACGGCGACGGCATCGGTGATGCCTGCGACGGAGGCAGCGAGCCCGCGTGCGGCAACGGTCTCCTTGAAACGGGCGAGGACTGTGACGGTTTCGACCTCGGCGGCGCGTCGTGCGGCAGCCTCGGATTCGACGGCGGGAACCTGGAATGCTACCCGGACTGCTCGTTCGACGATTCCGGCTGCACCCTGTGCGGCGACAGTTTCATCGACCCGGGCGAGGCCTGCGACGGGTCGGACCTCGGCGGCGAGACCTGCGAAAGCCGCGGGTACGACAGTGGCGTGCTCGGCTGCACCTCGACCTGCTCGCTCGACGAGAGCGCCTGCCAGTGCGACGACCTCGACGGCGACGGGGTCACGACCTGCGCCGGCGACTGCAACGACGGCGACCCGGGCATCTTCCCCGGCGCGCAGGAGATCTGCAGCGACGGCATCGATCAGGACTGCAACGGCCGGGACAAGACCAAAGGCTGCGGCAAGGGCGGCCCGAAAGGCGGCGGCGGTGACGACGGCGGCCGCGAGAGCTGCAAGAACGGTACGGACGACGATGGTGACGGGCTGATCGACTGTGCCGATCCGGACTGCTCGTCCAAGAAGTTCTGCCGATAGATCCTGTCAGGCGGGCCGCCCTTGGGCGGCCCGCCTCGAACACTCCTCGAGATCAGTCCGGTCGCTCTACCCCAGCGGGTCGGCAGACGGCAGGCGGGTCTACTTCAGCCTCTACCGCAAGGTCGGCGACCTCTACCTGCTCGAAGACTTCTGAGCTGCTCTCGAGGGGCTAGCTTTCGAGCTTGTCCACGATCAGCTCGATCAGCTCGGAGCCTCGGCCGCGGAAATCCCGGAACGAGTACTCGCTTGCGAACCACTCCGAGACCGGGTCCTGCTCGCCTTCACTCGATTTCGCTACGATCGCCGGATAGGCCGAGGTCAGTCCCACGACGCGCTCCAAGACGGGTGATGCCGCGGGGTCGGAGGCCGGGTAGTTCTCCCGGAGGTACCGGACGATGACGTACACCAGGACGGGATCGAGATCCTCGGCGAGGATGCGGGCCCCGGCGGCGTCGATGCCTCCCTCGTCGAGACCTCGCAGCAATCTCAGAGCCTGGTTCCTGTCGGTCGACGTGCCCATCTTCGAAGAGCTCCTCCATCCACTTCCGGGAGTTTAAGGCCTATTCGTCATTCCGGGAGGAAAAGGGTAGCAGGAGCATGCCCGGAAGCTGGCTCACCCATCTGGGGTCCCTGCGCTGTGAGATCCCGATCGTCGTCCCGTCATGTCCTTCCACAGGCTGGGAGGTATAGGTTCGGAACAGATAGTCCCACCACGGGAGACTGAATCCGAAATTGATGTTCGTCTCATCTGTCCTCACCGAATGATGCACCCGATGCATGTCCGGCGTCACGAGAGAAAGCCTGAGGCTCAGTTGATGGTCGACCATGGAGGATTCATGGTCCATGGCGATTTGACCGCGTCCTCGAGTCTACCGGCCTCGAGTCTCGGAGGGGCACCCCTCCTGGTAGTCTATCGGATGTAGCCGAGGGAACGGAGCTGCTCCCGCGTGGGCTCGTCGATGTCCAGCGGCTGACCTTCGAAGACCTCCTCGGGCAGGGTGCTCTTCAGCAGCATCAGCAAGGACGCGACGTCCTCGGGCCTTTCGGTGGCGAGGTTCCGCGTTTGAGCCGGATCCACTTCGACGTCATGGAGCTGAAGCGATCCGTCACTGGCCTGTGTCAGGCGCAGATTGTCATGGCGTACGGTACGGTAGGCTCGGCTCAATCCAGCCATGTCTGCCTCGGGGTTGAACTGCCGTAAGGCAGCCAACAGGCTGGGATGGGGGGTGGAGTACTCGGCAATCAGGGGGCGCGGGGCCGATAGGGTCTCGTTCAAGAGCGAGACACTGTGTCGGGGAAGCTCCACTCCGTCGACCCCCGCCACGTCGAGAAGGGTGGCGAACAGATCCGTCAACATGACCGGGGCCGTGCGAAGTCCCGGCTGAAAGCGGCCCGGGAACCGGACGACAAGCGGCACCTCGAGAAGAGTCTCGTGGACCGAGAACTGGTGAGCGAGAAGACCGTGGTCGCCGAGATTCTCTCCGTGGTCGGATGTGACGATGACGACACTCTGGTCGTAAAGGTCCATCTGTCGCAAGGTTGTGACCAGATCTCCCAACAGTTGATCCGCCGAGATGACGTCCCCGCCGTAAAGTCGCCCGATACGTTGCCAGTCCACGGTCTCGGCCGGATGCAAGCCCGCCTGATACTCCATCACCCAGTTGCTGCTCACATGGTCATGCTCGTCCAGATCGGAGAGATGGGCCTGACGAACAGCCGGGGACGGGTCGTAGGGATGATGGGGTTCCAGAAAGTTGACGAACAGGAAGAACGGTGAGTCTCCGTCGCGGGCTCGAAGCCACTGCTGAACGTTCAGGTTAGAGGCCCGCCCTCCCTGATCCCCGCGATATCGGCCCGGGTCTCCGGGACGTCCCCCGAGCTGGGGTGCCTCGATTCGTTGGGAGAATCCCCGTAGCAAGCCCGTGGTCCGATCCGCCAGCCAGGTATTGCTGAAGAAGGCCGCGGTTTCGTAGCCCGCCCCGGCCAGGATCTCGGCGATCGTGGGGAAAGACGGATCCAGGCTCGGCGTCTGGTGAGTGCAACCGTGCTCGGACGGCAGCAAACCGGTAAAGAAGGAGGCGTGCGAAGGCACGGTCCAGGGCGCCGTGGCCCAGGCGTTGAGAAAGACGGTCCCCTCGCCGGCGATGAGATCCAGCTGGGGGGTTCGCGGCACCTCGCTTCCCCCGACGCCGGTGTAGTCGTCGCGCACCGTATCGAGGACGACGAGCACGATGTTGGGGCGGTCCGCACCGGCCCCACATCCGGTCATGCCGCCCATGGCCCCCAGAGATAGAGCCGGCAACAGGACGCAAGGGACTATCCTTCCCATTCCACCGCCTCGTCTTGCGTTCTCGCTTTCTCCGCGCCGAGAACGACCCGTACCGAATCGGGTACGGGGCTACTCCGTTTTGCCGATGATCTCTTCCCCCGACTGCAGCATCATGCGTGACAGGCTGCTACGGGCCTCGCGACTGAGCTTTGACTTCGAGGCCAGAAGCAGGCCGCGCGTGCAAAGGGTCTCGACCTTGATCGATTCCGGTCGCGCGCTACCGCCGACGGCAACCTGCTCGAAGGTGTACACCGGGCTGCCATCGGGAAGCGCCAAGTTGCCGACGTCGGACTCCAGGATCGGGAGGACCCGATAGCTGTCAGGGTTGTCGAGAATGATCCGCACCGGCTCGGGAGCAGCGTTCGGACGTTGCACCATCATGAGGGCCCGCAGCTTCGAGTGCGGAGACGCGACCTTGATCTGAAGCAACGCCTGCATGACGTCGACGTACGTGGGCGTGAGCGCTGCGAAACCCGGCTCCAGCAGGGTCATCTGGCGAAGGGTCAGTGCCGCCCCGCTGTGGGCCGTGTCCACCGAGACCTCCGTACCCTCCGAGCTCTTGAGGTCTTGAACCGTCTTGTACGAGGTGTGGCTACCCGTGACGAGGATCGCGCACTCGTTCCCGACGTCTCCGAGCACGATGAACCGATCCGAAAACTCCGGCTTCTTCTCGACATAAGCTGCCAGGGCGTCCGCCTGGGTAAGCGCCAACGAGACGTTGCTCGACGGATCGTCTAGCCGGATGAGGTTCTCGAGCGACCCGCGACTGGGCACGACCTCAACCACCGTCTGGTATTGCGACATCATGACGCCCTTGAGACGTGAGGCGATGAACGAATAGCTGCCGCCCTCTCGCCCGGTGCTAATGACCACGGCGTCGCCTTGGACCTGTTGCTCTGCGACGTTCGGCGCCGACAACAGTAGAGGTAGAACAAGGGCCAGGAGCAGTGTTCGAATGGGTCGCATCATGATTCTCCGGGCGGCGCCGCGTGTATGGCCGCGCGTGGTGACGTGCGAATGAGTGGAATAAACGAGTGGGGGTGTCCTGTCAAGTGGACCGGAGGACAGACGCCCCGAAACTTCACGGGCCGTCAACGATGGCTCGGATCTCGGCGGTAGTCCGGACGTTGAAGAACTGGTAGTTCGTGTAGGTCTGCTCGACGCGCGACAGCTTGTATTTCTTGGTCGAGAGTGACTTGCGACGCTCCACGACCCTGTAGCGGCCCAGCTCGATCCTCACTTTGCTCGGCAGTCGCAGGCCGTTCTTCTCGACCGCGAACTCCGTGATGATCTGCTGGATCCTAGGATGCGTCGCGACCTCGACCGCGCCGACCTTCACCGAGGGCGGAACCTCCCCGGCGAGTTGCGCCTCCAGCGCTACGAGCTTGGCGTGGTCTTCGACGTCGTGGGCCACCACGCGCAACAACTGAGAGGTCTCGGCATCGATCCACTGGGCCACGTGCGGTAGTCTTCGATCTCCCCCGACTCGCTGCGCGCGTAAACGTAGGAGAATCTGTTGACGCCGACGCCGTACTCGTAGTGGTCCCACTTGATCTTCTCGTCACAGGCGTAGCTCAGAGCTTGATCCTCGAACAGCTCCGCGAGCCGTCCGAGACGATCGAGCACCGTCTCGAGATCTTCGCTGTGTGCCGGAGACCCGACCCCACCCAAGGCGAGGGCGACCCAGAGGATCGAAAGGCGAGTCGGACTCTGAAAACGTCGCATTCCTGCCCCTGTCCGCCGAGCCAAAGGATGAGCCATCCAGGACTCTACCAGAAGGAAGTCCATGGCCGAATAGCCTTGCCGCTCGAGTCGGGAATGGACCTACATCCAGGTTGGTTACCGTCCTGAAACGTGCAAAGCCGGCGCAGGCCCCGGCTTCGCGCTCCCTTGGGGGGAATATTTTGTTGCGGATACGACGATCGACCACTTCGATTCTCGTCTCAGAAATGGTAGACCAGCGTGAACGTTGCGGCTGACGGTGGTGCTCCAGTAGAAAGCGTCTTCCGTGATCGAGCTGCGCCGCGTCGCTTGATCGTCAACGAGCCTTTACTGCGTAGGCGCGGCTTTGAGTTTCTCGGATTCTCGTTCCGGCTGGTCCGGCATCAGTTGCTCCAGGGCGAAGCGGTACCGCCCCAAGCCTCTGGTCGATTCGACGCCTCCTGTCTCCGAAGTGCCTTCGAACCACACCCTGACTTCGTCGATCTCGTTGAACTTTCTTGTCTTGCTCACGGCAAAGACGGCGATTTCACGGGCGTGGTCTTCGGGCGTCGCGTCGGCCGGTAACGGGTAGCTGCTGAAGATGATGCCGAGCACGCGGTCGCCGCTGGCCGTGTCGTAGGTCACGTCGGGATTGGCGCCGTACCGAGCTTTCAATTCGGCGCCTATCGACATCACCTCTCCCCAACGGAAGAGCGTCGTCTGGGTCTTTTCGGACCGAGCGTCGAGATTCCTGGAGACGGTGTCCCAGTTGAGGACGGTCACCACCGCGCCTGTCCCGACGACAACCAGAAGGATTGCGCCGAGCCAACCCAGGGCCGCCCTGTTCGTCAGGTCCATTCAGAACCACAAGTTCCAGATCATGAGCAAGAGCGGTTTCCTCAGTCTATCTCTACGATTCCGCGCCCCGCTGGATTACAGGAAGGGGTACAGATCCGCATGCCCTCTCGTGAGGAAGCAGCGAGTAGGTTTCATAGTTGACTCAGGCGGCGCAATACCGGGGAAAGATCAGAGCGGTCGGTCCGGGGCGTGAGATACTCGAGACCTTCGGTGGAGGTTTCGATGAGCATCGTTCGAGTGCCCCCGATGATCCGCGTGATGGTCCTGCTTGTCGCCTGCACCGCGACGATCGGCGCGCCGGCGAGTCCTGCAGGTACGCCAGAGCCGAACGACCTCGTCGATGAGGCGATGGACTATCTCGGTTTCGACGACTCCCACAGACAGGCGATCCTCGACGGCGAGATTCTCTTCACCGGCATGCCCGGCCTCGAGCCGTTGCCCCAGGCGGTCGCCGTTGCCGGGGCGATGATGATCATTCGCCGGCCATGGGAGGAACTGATCGACCTCTACCTGAAGGAAGAATCGTTTCGGACCGACCCCCACCTTCTCGGCTCCGGGCGGATCCCCGAGGATTCGCCCACCGCATCCTGGACCGAGGAGGTTGCCTACACGAGCGCCGAGCGTAAGGAGCTTGCGCGGATGCTCGAGGTGAAGCCGGGAGGCACGTTCAATTTCTCCGAGTCGGAGATCGAACGATTCAGAGCAATTCCCCGCGGCGATGCAGCGGAAGACAAAGCGCTCGCACTCTTTCGCGACCTGTTGTCGGAGCGTGTGGGCAACTACCGAACCAAGGGGGTCGCCGGAATAACGCCCTACGCGCGGGGCAATGGCCGTCAGGCCTCACCCGCGGAGGAGTTGACCGCGGCCATGCAAGATTCCGATTTCCTGCGTCGACACTTTCCGGAGTTTCACGGCGCCCTCGACCGATACCCTGAAGGAAGTGATTCTCTCACGAGCAGCCGCTACTACTGGACCAAGAAAGAGGTCTCGGGGCGTCCCTCGGTCGCGCTGGTCCACAAGACGCTGTGGGTTGGAGAAAGTGCCTGCGTGGCCGGCGAGCGCGAATTCTACGTCGGTCAGGGTTACAACACGATGTTTACCGTCGTGGGTGCGGTTCCCTACGGCGACGGGACCCTGCTGATCGCGGCGAATCGCACCTTCTCCGAGAGAGTCACCGGGATGGGTCGCAGCCTGAAGAAGACGATGGGCCGCAAGGTCGTCGCCGCCAAGTTCGCCGAGCGATTCGAATATCTCCGCTCAGCCTTCGAGCAGGATCGCCGCCCCGATTAGTGCCTTTCCAGTGAATCGATGACCCTTGTGATGAATTCAACCATCTTGGAAGGTTCGAGCTCGTATTGTCCGCTTGCTCGGCCGAACCGATTCTTGCGCGCGATGGGCTGGTTTCGTGAAGCGGGATTCGCGGAATGCGCAGCCCGGACATTCGCATCATTCTAGCCTTCCGTTGGCGGATCTTGTCTTCGGAAACAGCGGATCAGGTCTTTGGCGAGGCACAGCCCCGACGGCGGAAATCCATCGCCAGGGCGTGCCGCGGACGCGGTTAACCGGCCTTGATCTCGACGTTCTTGGGCTTCGCGGTCTCGATCTTCGGAACGGTCACCTCAAGGACACCGTCCTTGTAGGTTGCCGTGACCTTCGCGGCATCGACCGTCGTGGGAAGCGAGAAGCTCCGCGTGAACATTCCGTAGATCCTCTCCATCCGGTACGCGTTCTGTTCCTGGACCTCGGTCTCCTGCTTGCGCTCGCCGCGCAGGGTCAGCACGCCGTTTTCGATCCGGATGTCCATGTCTTCCATGTCGACACCCGGGACCTCGGCCCGGATGACGAGGTGATCCTGCCTTTCGAAGATGTCGACGGGCGGAGCCCACGCCCCGAAGGAGTCCTCCGTGCGCGGGGTGTAAGGATCGGTGTACGGATCGGTGAGCGTGGGGTTGAGCCGGTTCCTCATCGCGACCAGTTGCTGGAATGGGTCCCATCGAACGAGTCTCATGGCGTTCTTCCTCCTTGAGTCGCGACGGATTGTTCTCCGCGACTACTCTTCGAATAAGACGCCGGCTGCTCGGTGTCAATGTCCGGGAGGGCCGGGCGCGTAGTTTCCGGAGAACACGATCGGCGCACCTCCCGGGCAAGGTTCAAGGCACACGGGTGACGCTGCTGTCCTCGCAAATGCGATAATGCATGGTCTGACCCCGTCTGGCTCCTCGAGCGGTTACAATGACCGCCCGTTCGCCAATTCCGGGAGCATCCAGTTGCTGCAACGAATCCGCTGGGGCCGGCTGATCCGTCCATCGCTTCTCGGGGTGCTGGCGCTGTCGGCACTGGCCATGCCCGGCACCGCGCAGGCGCAGGCTAAGGCGCAGCCGTACTACACCTACATTGAGGGCGGCTACATCGGAGTCAACCCTGAGTCCGGCGACGAGGTGCTCGACTCCGGCAAGGGATGGTTCATCGGCACTTCGGTGCGTCTGCAGCGGTTCCACACGTTCCTGGAGTACCGCGACGCGTCGATCGACACCGCGCTCGACGAGGCAGTAGACCAGACCCAGTGGCTGATCGGGGGGGGTTGGCACGGGTTGCTCGGGAACCCGGCCGATCTGGTGGTGGAGCTCGGCTACATCAAGAGCGACTTCAATCTGAGTTTTGCCAGCGGCGGCGGTAGCGGCTACTTCGTCAACGGGGGCGTGCGCTGGAGGATCATCCAACCCTTCGAGCTCGACGCTTTCGCAACCTACGCCGACCTGGGCGGGGAGCGAAGCTCGGAAATGGTCTATCGACTCGACGCGATCGCCTTCATCAAGTCCTTCGGAATCGGCGCCAGCTACCAGAAGGCGGACCTCACCGACAGCTACGACCTGTTCCTGCGCTTCAACCTGGGCAACTAGGGCCTTCCGCTACACCGACTCCAGCACCAGGGCGATCCCCTGCCCTCCTCCGATGCACATCGTGACCACGCCGTAGTGCTTCCGGTTCCGCCGCAGCGCGTAGGCGCACGTCAGCGTCAGGATCGCACCGGTCGCCCCGAGCGGGTGACCGAGCGCGATGGCACTGCCCATCGGGTTGACCTTCTCGGGATCGATGCCCATCTCCTCGAAGTCGCGGACGCAGGCGATGGCCTGCGGCGCGAAGGCCTCGTTGAGCTCGACCTGGTCGACCGCGTCGCCGTCGATTCCTGCCTGGGCCAGAGCCTTGCGCACGGCCGGCACCGGGCCCCAACCCATGATCTGGGGATCGCAGGCCGCCACCCCCATGCCGATGACTCGTGCCAGCACCTTGACGTCGTGCTTCTGGGCGTCCGACTCCTTGGCGATGACCATCGCCGCCGCGCCGTCCACCACGGCGCTGGCGTTGCCGGCGGTGATGATGCCGCCCGCCTCGAACGCCGCCCGCAGCCGCGCCATCTTCTCGAGGCTGACGTCGTCCATGATGTGAGTGTCGTACTTGACGGATACCGGATCGGCGGCGCCGTCCAGTACGACGTCGACCGGCTCGATCTCCTCGTCGAACCACCCCGCGTCGCGGGCGTGCCGCGCGTTGGTGTGCGAGCGGTAGCCGAACTCGTCGGCCTGTTCCCGGGTGACGCCGTAGCGCCGCCCCAGCTCCTCGGCGGTGTTCGCCATCGACATCCCGGCGCCGGGATCGTAAAGCCCCATCAGCATCGAGTCTTGAAGATGGATCCCCGGCGGTAGCGCCTTGACGTCCACGGGGCCGTACTTCTGGACCGCGGCTCCCACCGGACGCCCGCGGTAGTTGTACAGCGAGAAGGGGTACTGCATGCTCTCGGCGCCTCCGACGACGGTGAACGGCCGATCCTCGTCGTGGCGGACCCCGGCGAGCATCATCTCGGAACCGACGGCCAGGGCTTCGGCCCCGCTGCCGCAGATCCGCGCCACGGTCAATGCCGGGACGTCGTTGCCGAGCCCCCCGCGCCAGCGCATGCCCTGCGCGCCGTAGATCGAGTCGCGGTGACTCTGCTGGGCCATGCCCATCACGACGTGGCCGATCAAGCCGGGGTCGATGTGGGTGCGCTCGAGGGTTTCCTTGATGGCCATGCCGCCGAGCTGCGTCGCGCTGAAGCGCGAGAACATCCCCGGCTTCTTGTTGTCGATCAGGATGTCGGCCCGGGGCGTGCGCCGGCCGCCATCGAGAATGACGATGGATTCGTTGTTACCGTTGGCCATGATCGTCGCCTCCGTTACTCGTGCATGAAGACGGCCGGGACTCGCGGGCCGTTCTGGATGAAGTTTTTCATTCCGATGTCATAGTCGACCGTCTGCTTGCAGCGCGCGAACCCCTCGGCCTCGGCCTCGAGACCCTCGGCCAGCGGCTTGCTCAGACCGTCACGAAGCACCTTGACCAGGATAGCGTCCACCGCCAGCGAGAGGTGACCGAGATTCATGGTCGGCAGCTCCGCGGGGACCGGCAGGCGATCGGGGTTGACCGGCTTCAGCTCTACCTTCCCGGCGGCGTGCTTCCGGACCAGATCCTTGGCGGCCGCGACGATGTCCGCCACCGGCTCACCGTGGGCCCAGCCCCACTCGCAGGCCTGCTTGGCCCGCACCGGCCGGCCCGTTCTGAGCAGCTCGAGGCCGTGTTGCAGGCCGACGAGCCGCGGGAGACGCTGCGTCCCGCCGTACCCGGGGATGATCCCGAGGTTGACCTCGGGCTGGCCCATCATGAGGTTCGGGCCGACGACCCGCGCGTGGCAGGCCATCGAGAGCTCGGCGCCTCCGCCGAGCACCGGGCCGTCGACAGCGACGACGACCGGCTTGCTCATCGTGGCGATGCGGTCGAAGATCTCGTGGCCGCGCTTGCACTTCGCTCGCGCTTCTTCGGCGGTCTTGAGGGCGGCGAGCTCCATGATGTCGGCGCCGGCCAGGGAGCCGTCGAAGCTGGTCAGCACCACGCCCTTGACGGCGGCGTCCGCATCGAGCGACTGCAGGGCTGCATCCAGCTCGGCCATCGTCGGCTCGTTGAGGGCGTTCTTGACCTCGGGGCGGAAGATCGTCACCACCGCGACGTCCTCGTCCCGATTCACCTTCAGGGTGCGATTGAACTCGGGCAGCTTCATATCCTTGATGCTCTTGGGCACCTCGAAGCCTGGGAACTCGGCGGCGTACTTCGTACAGATCTCGTGGACGCGGTCCGCGCCCAGCTCTTCCGCGATCTCCATCAGCCCCTTCCGGAAACCCAGGGCCATCTGCGTCATCCAGTTGAGCTCGGTCGGATCGCAGATCTCGTTGTCGAGGACGAAATAGGTCCTGCCGATCAGCACGGCCAGGATGCGATCCAGGACCCGCTTGGCGAGGTCGGCGTCGTGAGTCGGGTCCCCGGGATTACGCCGGTCGTGCCACGGGGTGTTCGCCTGCTTCGCGAAGATCGGGGGCGGCGTGAACCACGCCGTGCCGGTGGGGGCGTCCTTCATCAGGTCGAGACAGTGAATGTTCAGGAGATTGCCGCCGGTCAGGTCCATGACGTTGAACGGCCCGCCACCGCCGATGGCGCTGTTGACGATCTCGTCCACCTGGGCGGGGGTGGCGGTTCCTTCCTCGAAGATGCGTGCCGCCTCGGCGCAGTAGTTGCAGAAGATGTCGTCGGCGGCGAAGCACGGCACGTCGGAGGTGATCAACGGGACCTTGCCGAGCATCTTCATCGTGTCGAGCATCCGCTTGCTGAAGCCCTCGTCGTCGGAGAGAACGATTTCCATCGGCAGCGAGCGCCAGGCCGGGAAGAACGGGTGGTTCACGAAACACCGCTCGGGATGACGGGTCTCGGCGGCGATCCTCGCCCGGGGGATCCCCGAGGTGGCGAAGCCGATGAGGCAATCGTCGCGGACGATGCTCTCGAGATCCCTCAGGATGGCCTGCTTGATCGGGAGGTCCTCGGTGGCCGCCTCGAGGACGTAGTCGCATTCCGCGAGGTCCTTGAGGCTCGTGGTCGGGATGAGAGCCGCCTCGATGGCCTTGGCGGCCTTCGGGCTGAGCTTCCCTCGCGACAGTCCTTTCTTCATATAGCCCTGGATGCGCTTCATGCCCGAGTCGAGGGCTTCTTGCTTGATGTCCATGAGATGGACCGTGCCGCCCTCGCCCTTGGCGAGGGCCGAGACGAACCCATAGGCCAGGTCGGGCCCGATGGACCCTGAGCCGATCACGCCGATCTTCATCGCCAGACTCCTTCCGAGGTTTTGCTACTCGACCACACGGGGCAAGCCCCGGTGCGCAGGAGAGCATTTTGGTGCATGAGGGCCGGTTACGGCGCGGTCTTAACCCGACCGCCGGGGTCCACTATCGACGCTTCCCGGACTGCGACCCGCAGTCTAGTCTACAGTGATGCGGTCTTTGTTGCCGAAGACCACCAGTCCCGGGTCCGTGTCGGGGCAGACTAGCGTCATGTCGAGCTCCTTGGCCATCTGAACGGCGAGGGAGGTTGGTCTCGAGTAGCTGACGATCATCGGTATCTTGGCTCTGGCGGCCTTCTGCACGAGCTCGTGACTGACCCTCGAAGAGAGGACCAGGATGCGGGCGTTTGACAGCTGCCGGTTCATCAGGGCCTTGCCGATGCTCTTGTCCAGGGCATTGTGCCGACCCACGTCCTCGGCACAGGCGATGGCATTCAACTGACCGTCGAGGATCAGGGCCGCGTGGGATCCACGGGTCGCCTCGTAGCATCGCTGATGTTCGGCGAGTGCGCCGATGCAACGAGGGATGCTGTCGGCACGGATCTCGAAGCCGTCATCCAGCGGTGTCACTTTCTGGAACATCTCCTCGATCATCTGCTTGCCACAGATACCGCAGCTGGTCTGGCTGACGAAGCCCCTCCGCTTCAGGACATCGGGGATCCGCTTCCGTCTTTCCGGTGTGAGCCGGACGTCGACGACATTTTGCTCCAGTTTTGGGCAATGGAGGATCTCCATATCGTCCCTTGAATCGATGATCCCCTCGGCCAGACAGAACCCTGCCGCGTGGAACACCTCTTCCCCCGGCGTCCGCATCACCACGGAGTAGGGCGCCTCATCGATGCGGATCATGAAGGGCTCTTCTGCGATCAGCAGGAGGTCTGCCGGCTCCTGGCTCCCGTCATGGTACCGAACGGCCAGGTAGGGTTTCATGACCCCATCGTCGTCTTGCAACGACATTAGTGGCCCCTAACGGACAGATCAACACCAGCCGAGCGGCCCTCGAAGCCGATCTCTTCGTTGTGCTTCCTCCGAATATTCCCGATATGCGTCGTCAGCACGCCTTGATCTCGGCTCCGATGACTCGCTCGGCTAGTGCCGATCTGTCCGTTACGGCCCACTAGGAGGCCGATTCGGCGCTGTCGCCCGCTTTGGCGCTCCCGTTCCGGGGAAAGGCAAGCGATTCGGTCAGGACGAAGGCGGCCTGAAGATACGATGTGGGGCACAGTGGGAAGCACTCCTTGCAGTCGTTGCACTCCCTGGCGGCGATCTCCGGGATGAAGCTGATTTCCTTGCGGACGCCACGGTCGATGAATCCCACGGCATGTTTTTGGGCGACCTCGGCACAGTACCTGACGCACAGGCCGCAATGGATGCAGAAAGAGGCATCCTGGACGAAGCGGTTCCGGTCGGCGCCGTATTCCTCGGCCCAGCGATTCAGTTGCGGCGAGTAGGGGGCATGGGCCAGCTGCAGCTCCAGGATGCCCTTGCGGATCTTGTCCACCTTCTCCGACCGGGTCCTGACCACCAGGCCCTCTTCCACCAGGTAGACACAGGAGACGACGAGCCGGGTCCAGTCGCCGAAGTCCAGTTCCACCATGCACAGGCGGCAGCCGCCCATCGGCTCCAGCTCATGGTGAAAGCAGAGCGTGGGGATCTTGATCCCGGCGTGGTGGGCCGCCTCCAGGACGGTCATCCCTTCTTCGGCTTCTACGGCCTTCCCATCAATTTGCAGATGGACTTTGCTCATGGTCTTTCTTCTTCTTTCTGTCGATCATGCGCTGTTCTTCGGGGATCGGGGGCGGAACCGGTTCACCGGAGTACTTGACCACGGCGTCGAATCTGTCCGGGCAGACGTCGAAGCACACGCCGCAGCTGGTGCACTTCTCATGGTCGATGACATGGATCATGTTCTTGGCGCCGACGACGCCGCCCTCCGGACACTGCCGCAGGCAGATCAGGCAGGCGCTGCATTTGTCCGGATCGATGTAGTACTTGACCAGCTCCTTGCAGAGGAGCGACGGGCAG
>Ga0316194_10000191_pt1 | contig 35508 bp, 32 predicted proteins | sample CroRivsedime1_MG_FD_204936 | JGI IMG/M metagenome (GOLD analysis project Ga0316194, IMG submission 204936) | Coastal sediment microbial communities from Maine, United States - Cross River sediment 1 | ecosystem: Environmental > Aquatic > Marine > Coastal > Sediment | place: USA: Maine...
CGCTGCGCTCCCTCCCGCTCACTGTGCTGGGCATCCCGACGGATTCTCCTCCTCACGCCAAAAAGCTACCGCCCTCAAGACATGACGGGCTCGCGAGCCATCAGGCGAAGCCCGGCGCCCCTGCGCCGCCAAGGCGAAGCCGCGGAGGGAGGATTACGGGTGGGGGTGGGCGGGGCGGTTGTAGTTAAACCCACGCGCCGTATCGCGCTCCCCAAAACCCACACGCCGTACCGCGCTCCCACCCCAAACCACCGCCTCCCCTACCCCTGGCACCCCTCGCGATCCGCGGTATCCTCGCTCGCAATGCCTGCAACGATCTTCGAGTCCCCGCACGACCTCAAGTCGGCCGTCGGAAAGCACCTCGGCTACAGCCCGTGGCTGACCATGGAGCAGAGCCGGGTCGACAAGTTTGCGGATGCGACGGACGACCATCAGTGGATTCACGTCGACGTCGAGCGCGCGAAGACGGGGCCGTTTGGTGCGACGATCGCGCACGGGTATCTCACCCTATCGCTCGTGAGCTCGTTCATGCCGCAGATCTTCGAGGTTCGAGGGTTCGAGTTCGCGGTGAACTACGGCACCAACAAAGTGCGCTTCCCTGCAGCGGTCAAAGTCGGAGCCCGGGTTCGCGGGGGCGCCGAGGTGGTGTCGGTCGAAGAATCGAAGGGCGGTATCCTCTCTATCGTGCGCGTGACCGTCGAGATCGAGGGAGAGGATCGTCCGGGCTGCATCGCCGAAACCGTGAGCCTCTACTTCCCGAAGAAGTAGCCCAAAACGGCGCGGATTCGCGAGCGACCACGCACCTGTCTCAATCCTGGGTCTTCGCTCGCCTGCGCAACTCAGCTACCCTGAGTACATGGCCCGTCTATCACTCTTGGTCTTGCTTTCGCTCCTCGTTGCCTGCGGAGATGACACAACGAGCGGCTCGGGTGGCAACGGGGGCACATCGGGCGCCGGAGGGTCGGCAGGTCTCGGTGGCTCGGCAGGTACCGGCGGCAGTGCGGGCAGCGGAGGAGCTGGCGGCTCGATGCAGCCGGACGGCAGCTTCAGCATCAAGTGGGGCCCCGCAGAAGTGCCGGCCAATTTCGAAGGCACGCAATGCGTCGTGAAACGACTCGGGAACAGCGCCCCGATCTCGGTGCACGAAATTCACAACGTGCTTGGAGCCACCTCGCATCACTTCATCGTCTACAAGGTGGACGACGAAGTAGAGCGCCCCGATCCATATTCATGCACGCCCTTCACGGACACCTTCAATGACCCGCCACTGATTATCACCCAGCGGGCAGACGACCGCCTCACACTTCCGGAGGGAGTGGCGTACACGATCGAGCCGAATCAGATGCTCCGCCTCGAACTCCACTACGTCAACGTGAACACCACACCACAGCTCGCCGAGGCCACGTCGACCTTCGTCACGATGCCATCCGAAGAAGTCGAGAATGAAGCCGACATCATGTTCCTCGGGGATACCGCAATTTCAATCCCCGCGATGAGCGAGGCCACACTCGGGCCATCGTTTCTCCGCGTCCCAGATCGCTTCGACGGTGTGAGCTACTTCGCCATCACCGGACACGAGCATCAGTGGGGCACCGACGTGTACGTGGAGGTCACCGAGAGCGAAGGCATGGCGGGCACGCCGGTCTACGACCTTCCCTTCTTCTTGTGGGACGAGCCGGAGACCATCACCTACGACCCGCCGTTCACGATCCCGACCGGCGGTGGCTTCAACCTCACCTGCGAATGGAACAATCTCAGCAATCGCTCAGTGTCCTTTGGGACGTCGGTGGACGACGAAATGTGCTTCATCTGGGCCTACTACTTCCCAAGTCGCGGCCCACTGATCTGCGCCAACGGACTGTTCGGCTGCAACTGAGCGACGGGCCCGATCTCACCCGGTTGAACTAGGGCTCCGAAGGGTCCCCTCGCGCAATTCCTTCGCCGTCGCCAGCAAGTGTCCTTCCCGCGGGCCGAGGTGTTAGCGTTATAGGCGATCGTGCGCGTATTAGGGGCGCAGCCGATGCGAATGGAGGGGAAGCGTGAACAGCAATAGCCAACGAGGTTTCAATCGGGGTTGGGTATGGATGCTGCTGGCGGGGGCCGTGGGCATTGCCTCGAGCGCCAACGCCCAGTCGAACCAGATCGATCTCAATCAGTTCCGGCCGGCAGAGCTGGCGACAGACGGCTTCGCGACGAGCACGCCAGACGGCCAAGGACATCTACGCTTTGGCTTTCAGGTCTGGCTCGACTACGCGGACGACCCGCTGAAGATCGACATCGGAGGAACGTCGAACGACGTCGTGCATCAGCAGCTGACGGGCCGCCTGGTCCTGAGCTTGGGGCTCGTCGACCACATCGTGATCTTCATCGACACGCCCTACCACTTCATCGTCCGAGAGGGTGCTGGACAGCCGGCGCTGACCGGGTCGAACCTGGGTGACCTGTACGTCGGCGCGCGATTCAACTTCTTCGGCACCCGGGATGACATCTTCCAGATCGGCGCCAACACGACGATGACCGTCAACACGGCATCCTTGTCGAACGACCAGCAAGACTTCGCGGGCGGCGTCGACCGGGGCCCCTATATTGGCGGCTGGTTCGAGCTCCTGATGAACTTCAATGCGGGCGACCACGTTCGTATCCCTCTTCAGGGCGGATACAAGCTCAACACGCGGACTGTTGACCTCGTAGACTTCAGCGTCGGCAACGAATGGACCTTCGGTGGCGGCGTGCTGATCGTGTTAGGCGAGGACGATCAGTTCATGATCTCCGGCGAGGCCTTCGGGCGTGCCACGGCAAATATCAGCCCAGCGACACCCCTGAACACACCCGTCGAGATCCTTGGTGGCTTCAAGTGGCTTCCGAAGTTTGGCTTCACGCTAGGCGTCGGCGGCAGTGCCGGGGTCACAGATGGCTACGGAGCGCCTGATTGGCGCGTGTTCGGCATGCTCGGGTACACGATGCCCGACAAGGACAGGACACCGGACGCGGATGCCGACGGAATTCCGGACGCGCTTGATCAATGCCCCAACGAGGCCGAGGACATGGACGGCTTCGAGGACGAAGACGGCTGTCCGGACCTCGACAACGACGGCGACGGCATTCCCGACGCGCAGGACAAGTGCCCGAACGAGGCTGAGGACATGGACGGCTTCGAGGACGAAGACGGCTGTCCGGATCCAGACAACGATGGCGACGGCATCCTCGATGTCGAAGATCGATGCCCGAACGACCCGGGTCCGCCCGAGAACGAGGGTTGCCCCGATCCCGATCGCGATGGCGACGGAGTACCGGATCGAATCGACAACTGTCCGGACGAGGTCGGAACTGCCGAGAACCAGGGCTGCAAAGCGAAGCAGCTCGTCATCATCGGAGCCGGTAAGCTCGAGATCCTCGAGAAGGTGTACTTCAAGAAGGGAAGCGCGAAGCTTCAGAAGCGTTCGTGGGCCCTTCTCGACAACGTGGCCGCTGTCTTGATCGCTCACCCGGAGATCAAGAAGATACGAGTCGAGGGGCACAGCGACAAGAGCGGAAGCCTCAAGTACAACATGATCCTGTCGAAGAAGCGGGCGAACACGGTCGTGCGCTACCTGGTCGGCCGCGGCCAAGTGACCCGTTCACGACTGGTCGCGCAGGGCTTTGGTCCGAAGAAGCCGCTCTACCCGAATCCGAAGAGCAAGGAAGAGGCTGCGCTCAATCGCCGCGTCGAGTTCCACGTCGTCGGCAAGGACGCGCCGAAGGAATAGACACCTGACGCTCGCTGTACTGAGAGAAGCCCCGGGGGAAACCCTGGGGCTTTTCTCGTTGAGCACTAGGTCGCGCGCCGTGAGGCCGAAGGCGGGACGGCCTCAGGCCACGAGGGAAAACGAGTGCGCGAATTTCTTCAGCAAGTCGAGGGCCTGATCGATGTCCTCGTAGCTGTGGCCGCGGGTGACGTTGAGCCGGAGACGCTCATGACCCTCTTTGACAGCCGGATACATGATCGGGACCATCAGCACGCCGTTTTCCAAGAGCGCGACGTGGGTGAACATCGCCTTGGTCTCGTCGCGGACCATGATCGGCATGATGTGCGTGTTGCTGTCGCCTAGGTCGAAGCCGATATCGACCAGACCTTTGCGCATGTAGGCCGACTTCTCGTGAAGCTCCTGGACCATCGCCTCGCCGTCGGTCTCGAGCATGTCGAGGATCGCGCTTGCCGCAGCGACGATCGGTACGGGAAGCGAAGCGCTGAAGAGGAACGAGCGGGCGGTGTGCTTGATGAAATCGACGACGTCGGAATCGCCGAGGAGGATGCCTCCAATTCCGCCAAAGGTCTTCGAAAACGTACTGATGACGACGGGGATCTGCCCCTCGAGACCGTACTTCTCGATGATGCCGCGGCCGCCCTTGCCCAACGTTCCGGTGCCGTGAGCATCGTCGCAGACGATCGCCACGTCCTCGTGGCGGGCGCACACTTCGAGGAACTCCTGGATGTTCGCTTCATCACCGTCGAGCGAATAGATCCCCTCGATGAGCACCAAGGCGTTCTTTCGATCGCGCTTGCGAAGCACCCGATCGAGTGCCTTCGCGCTGTTGTGATTGAAGAACCGAACTTCGGGCGCACGCATCGGAGTGCCGGCAGCCAGGAAGGTGCCATCCAGAATGCAGGCGTGGCTGAGGTTGTCGAGAACGACCGTCGTATCCTTGTCGGCCAGCGACATGATGGTCCCGACCATCGCTTGATATCCGGTCGTGAAGATCAACGACTTGTCGAAGCCGTACCACTTCGCCAATCGCTCTTCGAGCTCGACGTGCGAAGTTGCGGTGGCTTGGACACGCGACGAGCTGAGCCCGCACGAGAACTGATCGACTGCAGCCTTCGCGGCTTCCTTCACCTTCGGATGATTGGTGAGGCCGAGGTAGTCGTTCGAGCTGAAGTTGACGATCGGCTTACCGGCGATCGTCGTATGGAGCCCGCCCGACTCGAACGGGCGGAAATACGGGTAGATCTGCTTGGACTGGGCGTCGCGCACGCGCTGAAGCTCGCTGTGCGCCTTTTCGGATATCCAACTCATCGGGTCTGACGGGCCCAAGGTACTGGAATTTCCGGGATTTACCACTTTCGAAACAGGCCAATCGGCCAGTTTTGAGACCCTTGACGGAAATCCTGAAGGCAAGCATATACCGGCGTCATGTCGGAAACCCTGAAAGACGAACTCAGGCAGATCATCACCGAGGTCACCGAAGTCGAGGAAATCCCAGAGGATACGCCTTTCGCGGATCTCGGCATCGACAGCATGATGGCGATCGAGATCGTCGCCGATGTCGAGAAGAACTACGACATCACCATCGCCGAGGAAGAGCTCGCCGACCTGATCAATCTGAAGGCGGTATACGACAAGGTGCAGCAGAAACGCGGCGAAGCGAGCTGACCCGAGCGGCGCCTATTTCGCGCGGCCGAAGATCTTCGAGCCGGGCGGCACCGACTTGGTCAGCCAGACGTTTCCGCCGATGACCGACCCCTTTCCGATGACCGTCTCCCCTCCGTGGATCGAGGCGCCGGCATAAATCGTCACGTCGTCTTCGATCGTCGGGTGACGCTTGTCGCGGCGCCCACCATTGATGTCCCCACGCGAGACGCTCAATGCTCCGAGGGTCACACCCTGATAGAGCTTCACCTTCCGTCCAATCACCGCCGTCGCGCCGATGACGACTCCGGTGCCGTGATCGATGAAGAAGCTCTCCCCAATTTGGGCGCCAGGATTGATGTCGATACCGCTGCGGCTGTGTGCGTGCTCCGTGATGATTCGGGGAATCATTGGCACGCCATCGAGAAACAACTCGTGGGCCACCCGGTAAGCCGAGATCGCTCGAATGCTCGGGTAGCTGAAGACCACCTCTTCAATGCTCGACGCGGCGGGGTCGCCCTCGAACGCTGCGCGCACGTCGGTGTTGAGGATCCGTCGGAGCTCCGGAATCTTGTGGAAGAGGCGTAGCACCACCTCTTCGCTCCAACCTTCGGGCTTCGGCTCTGTCGCTCGCCCCATACGCTCTTGGTAGCGAATCGCGCGGCAGATCTGCTCGACGAGGATGTCTTGGGCAGGGTAGAGGTGCTCGCTCAGCGCATAACGAAGATTGGTCCGATTGAGCGCCCGGGTGCTGTAGAAGCCCATGTAGAGAACGGGCATGATGTGATTGAACGCAGTGATGACCGCGCGCTTGTTCGGTAGGTCGGCGCTCTCGAGATTGTTGATCTCCTCATCGCTGTCATAGGAGCCCGCAACGACGTCGATGACGTCCTCGAGATCTTGGTGCCTTTGCGGTCCTCGCCCGTCCATACCTGCACTATGTGTAGCACGCAGGAAGCGTCAATCGCGAACGACGCGTGTCAGCCGTTCAGCCAACCGCGCTGGCGGTACCACTCCACAGCGTCCGTCAGCGATTCACGGAGGGGTCGAATGCTGTAGCCGAGCTCGCCGTGCGCTTTGTCGTGAGATACGACGGCGTTCGAGACGCTAGCTCGGAGCATGTCCGCGGTGATGAAGGGGTCCTTCTTGGTCACTGCGCTCCCCGCGAGCGCAAACGGGAGCATCGCCCAGCCGACCCAAAGTGGCAGCGCCCGTGTCGGCACCCTGGCGCCGGTCAGTTCACCGTAGAGGGACACCATGTCCAGGATCGGCACGACGTCGCCTGTGAGAAAATAGCGCTCGCCCACCCTGCCCTTCTCGGCAGCAGCGATCATCCCGTCCGCAACGTCGCGAACGTCGACATAGTCACTCAGCAAGTCGAGCAGCACCGGCACGCGACCGAAATACATGTCGATCAGGGCGGCGCCGATCAGCGAAGGCTCATAGTCGTAGGGCCCGATCATCGATCCCGGATTGACGATCGTCGCGTTCAAGCCGCGCTTGCACGCGTCCAGGATGACGGTCTCGCCAATCGCCTTCGAGCGATGGTAGTCACACTTTTCGTCGAGAGCGAGCGGCCTCTCTTCCGTCAGCGTCTCTTCGAGTGGCTCGCGCTCCACGGCATGATGCGAGCTCGTGTGCACCATGCGAACGCCGCGGGACAAACAGGCCTCAGCTACCGTGCGCGTTCCGTCGACGTTGATGGGGAACAACATCGGGTCCTTCTTCGGTCGGAGGTCGATCTTGGCCGCGAGGTGATAGACGACACCGACACCCTCCATCGCTCGGGCGACGTCGCCCGCATCGAGCACCGAACCCGACATGAAGTCGAGCTCGAGGCCCTCGAGCGATTCGGGCAGACTACCGAGTTCGAGCACTCGCACGTGCTGGCCATGGTCGAGCAAGCGGCGAACGAGAACGTTTCCGAGGCGTCCGCCTCCTCCGGTGACGAGCGCTATCACTGCGCCCCTTTGTCGAAGACGCGATGGATCAGCTCCTGGGCCTCTCGTTGAATCGATCCGAGATGTTCGCGCCCGATGAAGCTCTCCGCGTAGATCTTGTAGACCTCCTCCGTGCCCGAAGGACGCGCAGCGAACCAGCCATTGTCCGTGGTGACCTTCAGGCCGCCGATCGAAGCATCGTTCTCGGGTGCCTTGGTCAAAACCTGCTGAATCGCCTCGCCAGCGAGCTCCGACGCGTCGAGATCGGACGCGCTCATCCCCTTGAGGGCTGCTTTCTGAGCTGTGGTCGCAGGGGCGTCGATGCGCTCGTAGACCGGCGCGCCGAACTGCTTCGTCAGCGTCTGGTAGCATTCGCCCGGGTCGCGTCCGGTCGTGGCCGTGATCTCGGCCGCAAGCAGATTGAGCAGAATCCCATCCTTGTCGGTGGTCCACACCGTGCCGTCTTTTCGCAAGAACGAAGCTCCGGCGCTTTCTTCGCCACCAAAGCCGTACGAGCCGTCGATCAGGCCGCTCACGAACCACTTGAAGCCCACCGGCACCTCGGCCAAGCGACGGCGAAGATCCCGCGCGACGCGATCGATCATCGCGCTGCTCACGAGCGTCTTGCCCACAGCTGCGTCTTTGTGCCAGCCGCGTTCGGTGAACAGATAGCTAATCGCCACGCTGAGATAGTGGTTCGGATTGAGCAGACCCCAGCTCTTGGTCACGATGCCGTGCCGGTCGAAATCCGTATCGTTACCGAACGCGATATCGTACTGATTCCGTAGGTCGACGAGGCTCGCCATCGCGTACGGGGAAGAGCAGTCCATCCGGATCTTACCGTCCCGGTCGAGCGTCATGAACGAAAACGTCGGATCGATCTTGTCGTTGACGATGTCGAGGTTCAGCCCGTACTGCGACGCGATGCGGGGCCAGTACTCGATGCCCGCCCCTCCCATTGGGTCGACGCCGATACGAAGACCCGCGTCCGCGATCGTCTTCATGTCGAGAATGGTCTCGAGGCCATCGACGTACGGTGTGATGAAATCATGGACGTGGGTCGTGTCCGCGGCCCGTGCGGCGTCGTATCCGATTCGCTTGACGCCCTTGAGCCCGGACGCGAGCAAGTGGTTCGCTCGGCGTTCGATCCAGGATGTGACCTCTGTGTCCGCCGGACCGCCGTTCGGGGGGTTGTACTTGAAGCCCCCATCTTCGGGAGGGTTGTGCGAAGGGGTGACGACGATGCCATCTGCGTCGTGCTCGCTCTGGCGATTGTGCTCGAGTATGGCGAACGAAATGGCTGGCGTAGGCGTGAATCGCCCCTCCGAGGCCACGCAAGTGTGCACCCCATTGGCCGCGAGCACTTCGAGCGCAGTACGCGAAGCCGGACCGGAGAGCGCGTGTGTATCGATGCCCATGAAGAGCGGCCCCGTGATGCCCTCCGCCACTCGATAATCGCAAATCGCCTGCGTCGTCGCGAGGATGTGATCCTCGTTGAAGTTCCGGCGGAACGAAGAACCACGATGCCCCGAGGTGCCGAAGCTCACTCGGTGCCCAGGTTCACCCGGGTCGGGTTTCGAGTCGTAGTAGGCCGCGAGAAGTTTCGCGACGTCGACCAATACCTCGGGCGGCGCGGGCTGCCCAGCAAGCGGATGCGCTTCCATGGCTGGGACTCCTAGCAGCGATCCGCGCACTTGACGACATGCGCCCGGAAGGCGTCAGTTTCCGCCCATCTGCTCCGAGAGGTAGGCCTCTTTGCCGACACTCTTGATGAGGTAGAGCTGGGCCTCCAGCCAATCGATGCCCTCCTCCTCTTCGCGGAGGATCGACTCGAGCAGCTCGCGGGAGCCGTTGTCACCTTTGTCGAGACACATGGCGATGCCAGCGTTCAGTCTCTTCACGGCGTCGAGCTCGAGCTCCAGGTCGAGCTTGTGTTGCTCGACGGCGTCCTCGCCGACTTTGACCGGGAAGTAGCGCTGCATGTTCGGAACGCCTTCGAGAAACAGTATGCGTGCGATCACCGCGTCCGCGTGCTTCATCTCCTCGATCGACTCTTCGCGCTTCCTGGCTGCAAGCCGCTGGAAACCCCAGTCTTCACACATCTTGGAGTGAATGAAGTACTGATTGATGGCCGTGAGTTCCGAGGTGAGCACCTCGTTCAACAGCTGGATGACTTCGTCGTTGCCCTTCATATTTTTCCTTCAGCGGAGCATAGAGACGCACACATGGCGTTGCAATGCACGATCGTTGAAGTTGAAAGACGTTATCAGATGCGGGGACTCAGCCCTGTGAGCCGCGGCCCTCGATCGCATTGCACGCGCCGTCTTGGAGCTCGATCAAGCGATCGATTGCCGGACGGCAGCCACCGCATGTCCCCCCGGCACCGCAAGCTTCGCGAACCTCGTGGCCGCTACGCGCGCCCGCATCGACGCATTGCCGAATCGTTCGGTCGTTGACCGCATGGCAGTGGCAAATCAACATGCTCTCTGCATAGCAAGAGAGATGTTGCAAATCAAATTCAATAGCAAGAAAGGCAAAAACCTAAATAAATTCAGGCCTTTTTTGCTATTCAGCGGCGTGATGGGCAGCCGCCGCCTCGGGCTCGAGAGGGCTGAGGCCAGCCTCGCGAAGGAGCCGCATGTCTGAGTCGTGGTCGGGATTGCCCGTCGTGAGGAGCTTATCGCCAAAGAAGATGCTGTTTGCGCCGGCCATGAAGCAGAGCAGCTGAGCTTCGCGGCTCAGCACGGAGCGCCCGGCGGAGAGCCGCACCCGTGCGTTCGGGATCAGGATTCGGGCGGTCGCGCACATGCGCACGAGTTCTAGCGAGTCCACCGGGGTTTGGTTGGCGAGCGGGGTGCCCTCGACAGCGACGAGCGCGTTGACGGGAACGCTTTCGGGCTGCGGATCTAGGTTTGCGAGCGTGACCAGCATCGCCACGCGATCGTCAATGCTCTCGCCCATGCCGATGATGCCGCCGGCGCAGACGGAAATGCCGGCCGCGGCAACCCGCGCGATCGTTTCGAGTCGGTCGGAGTACGAGCGGGTGGTGATGATCTCCCCGTAGTACTCCTCAGAGGTGTCGAGATTGTGGTTGTACGCGGTGAGCCCTGCGTCTTTGAGCTCCTGTGTTTGCTCGTCGTCCAGCATCCCGAGGGTCGCGCAGGCTTCGAGGCCTAGCTCTCGCACCCCGCGCACCATCTCCAAGACCTGCTGAAACTGACGGCTACCCTTCTTCGGGCTGCGCCAAGCGGCCCCCATGCAGAAGCGGCTCGCCCCGGCTGCCTTGGCTTCGCGTGCCTTCGTGAGGACATCTCGAACGTCCATCAAGCGCTCTGCGTCGACGCTCGTGTCGTGCTTCGAGCTTTGAGGGCAGTACGAGCAGTCTTCGGGACAGGCTCCCGTCTTGATGGATAGAAGCGAGCAGAGCTGAACCGAGTCTCGCGGCTGCGTCGCACGGTGCACTTCTTGGGCCCGAAACAGCAGATCGGTCAGTGGCAAATCGTGAAGCTCGCGTGCCTCTTCCTTGGTCCAGTCTCGTCGGACATCGCTCATCTGGCTGGGTGTAGCAGAGTGCCTTGAAAGCGCTAGATTGCCCGCGTAGGGTCCGGGAACCTTGACCGACGGTATCGACTCATCGCTTGCTTCCGTGGCCCCCGTCGCAAGTACCCATGACGCCCCGTCGGCCCACATGGCAGAGCTCCCGCCTCTGGCATGGATGGCTGGTCTCGCGGCGCTCGCGGACCTCGTGATCAATCGTGTCTTGATCACCTTCGGTCACGAGGCCTGGTCGGACGAGACCCTGCTCCAGCTCGATCGTGCTGGGAGCTTTGCCCTGAACCTGAGCGTAGTGGCGGGCCTCGTGGTGCTCGCGTTCTGCCTCGGCTCGCTGGCTTCGCAGCGAAGCGGCCTGCCGATGACCGCGCGGGCCAGCCTCGCTAGCTTCGGGTGGGTCTTGATTCCGATCGTCACACTGATGACGTTCCTTCCTCTCGCACTCACGAGGAGGGAGTTGGTCATGGTGGTCGCCGGGCTCAGTCACGCCGTAATCGTGCTGCTCGTATTGGCGGGCCTGCATTGGCGCTCGGCTCCAGCCATGATCGCCACGCTGATCCTCACACTGGTCGCCTCGCTCAGCGGTCTTGCATCGACGATCACGAACCTCATCGGCGAGCGATTTCTCTGGCCTCACGCCGAGCGTCTCTCCAATTCTTTTCATTGGTCTGGTGAGCTCGCCTATCTAGCCGTACCACTCGCGGTCGGCTTCGCGCTAGCGATCCCCTGGGGCACCGTCCGCGGCAAGATCGCCCTCGTGGTCTCGACGCTCGGAGCTGCGGCGGTCGCCGTCGAGATGGCGTTTCTCGAGCGAGCCGTGGGTAACGAACTGCCAACTCTGATCTACGGCGCGCTCAAGCTCGACGTGATGCCCGACAAGTACACCATCCTCTACGCGATCCCGCTCGGGATTGGCTGGGCGGTCACGATCGCTGCGGCGCTTTCAAAAGATGCAGCTCGCCGCCAGCTCGGCGCGGCCCTTCTCCTACTCTCGAGCGCAGGCTACGCGCCCCGCACTCCGAGCACGTTGATACTCTGCGTCGTTGGAGTCGCGCTGCTCACGCGCACCGCCATCGCATTAGCGGAACGACGACCCCAGGGCCTTCGCTAGCCGAGCTTCCCGACCGCCTCTTCGATTCGGCTGAGACCTTCGCGAATCATCTCGTTCGATGCCGCGTAGGACATTCGGAGGAAGCCATTGGCACCGAAAGCGGTCCCCGGAACCAGTGCGCAGCGGGCTTCTTCGAGCAGATAGCCCGCGATGTCGAGATCGTTCTCGAGGGTCTTTCCGCCGCCCTGCCGGCCGATCAGCTCTTTCACGTTGGCGAACGCGTAGAACGCGCCCTCCGGAAGGCGGCAGCTGATACCGTCGATCGCGTTGAGACCGTCGACGATGATGCTCCGGCGTGCCTCGAATGCCTGCCGCATCTCTTCCATCGGTTCCCAAGAGCCGCTTAGAGCCGCGATGGCCGCCCGTTGGGCGACCGAGCTAGGATTGGTCGTGGCCTGGCCTTGAATCTTGTCGCAGGCCTTGGTTACGTACTCCGGGCCGAGCATCCAGCCGATACGCCATCCGGTCATCGCGAAAGTCTTGCTGACCCCGTCTACGATGATGATGTGATCGCGCAGCTCCGGCGCTACCTCGATAATCGACTTCTGCTCGAATCCCCCGTAGACGAGCTGACCGTAGATCTCGTCGACGATGATCCAGAAGTCGTGCTCCGCAGCGACGTCGGCAAGTGCTCGGAGCTGCTCGCCGGTGTACGCGCTGCCGGTAGGGTTCGACGGTGAGCAGAGAATCAAGGCCTTGGTCTTTGGCGTGATGGCCTGACGCAGAGTTTCGGGCGTCATGCGGAAGCCCTCCTCCTCGGTCGTCTGCACGATCACGGGGTTCGCTCCAGCGAGACGAACCTGCTCCGGGTAGCTCACCCAATACGGAGCTGGAATCAGGATCTCGTCGCCAGGGTCGTAGAGCGCGAGCGCGAGATTGAAGAGCGTGTGCTTGGCGCCCACGGACACGACGACCTCGGAGGGATCGTACGTGACGCCGGAACGGCGCTTGGCTGACGCCGCACAGATCGCTTCACGGAGCTCGACCGTACCGCGAGCGGCCGTGTATCGAGTGGCTCCGGAGTCGATGGCCTCCTTGGCAGCCTCACGAATGTGCTCCGGCGTATCGAAGTCGGGCTCACCGACGCTGAAGGACAACACATCGAGGCCCTGGGCCTTGAGCTCGCGCGCGCGCTGGGCGACGGCGACGGTGGCAGAGGGCTTCACGGCGCTGAGCCGCTGCGCGACAGGGATGCTCTCACTCATGCCGTGCGTTTAACACCGAAGCGCGGGCCTATCAACGCACCGGAGTCGCGGGGGTCGAAATCGCGCGAAGGTCCCGCTCGAGGTCCGCGATGCCGTCATTGTTGGCGCGGTAGTAGCCCCGGACCTGAGCCTTCTGGTCCACCAATACGAACGAGTTGCTGTGCATGATGTCTTCGGCGCCCTGGGCGGAGCTCTCCTCGTCGCCCATTCCGACGCGAAAACCGTCGATGACGACGCGGCGAATCGCCTCCTCTTCGCCGGTGACGAAGCGCCAGTTCCGCTCGTCGAGCTCATTCTTGACCATGTAGGCCTTGATGACCTCGGGCGTGTCATTGCGGGGGTCGACGCTCACCGATACGAAATTCGCCGCCGGAACGTCGGAAAGACGCGCTTGGAGACCCTTCATATGAGCGGTCAGCCGCGGGCAGGTCGAGCGGCAATGGGTGAAGACGAAGGCAGACACCCAAATCTCGCCCTCCATGGTCTCTCGCGTAAACGCTTTCTGATCCTGGTCGATGAGGCCGAACTCGGGGAGCGCTCCCAGCACCGGCACGTCCGCGGCGCTCTTCTTCGAGCAGCCGACGAGGAGCAGCCCGAGCGAACAGATGAGCAGAAGCGCTTTAAAGGGCATCGACAATGAGGACTGCGAAGAGCGCGGTGAGGTACAGCAGCGAGGCGACAAACAGCTTCTTCGCCCAGGCATTCGCGTCCTCTGTCCAGAAGCCGCGAAGAGCTGCCCAGAAGAAGTAGGCCCCGAGCGCTGCGGCGGCGACGAGGTAGAGCGTACCCGCGAGACCGTACGGAACGAGCAGCAGCGACACGACCCAGAGGACCCCAGCGTAGACCGTGGCCTGGATTTTCGCCGACTGCATACCGCGCACGGACGGCAACACCTTCAGGCCGGCGCGCTCGTACTCCTCCTGGCGAAAAACGGAAATCGCGATGAAGTGCGGGATCTGCCAGAAGAACAAGACGCCGAAGAGCACCAGGCCGGGAACCGCCACACTTCCGGTGACCGCGGTCCAGCCCATGAGGGGCGGGAGGGCGCCCGGAAGTGCTCCCACGAACAGTGCGGCCGGAGTGTACTGCTTCATCGGGGTGTAGATCGCGACGTAGCTGACGAGCGCGATGGCACCGAGAAGGCCCGTGACCGGATTGACGGCGAGCGTGAGGGTCGGGACTGCGAAAAGGCCCATCGCAACACCGAGGGCGAGCGCCCAGGAGGGCTCGAGTCGGCGATCGGGAAGCGGACGATTGGCCGTCCGGGTCATCAGCCGGTCGCTGTCGCGCTCGAGATAGCAATTGAGCGTGTTCGCCGCGCCGACGACCATGGCGGTGGTCAGCAACATGATCGCGACCGAGCCGAGGTCGAGGGAGCCAGGCGCCATCCACATGCCGCCGGCGGCGGTGACGAGCACCATGAGGGTGATCCGCGGCTTGGTGAGCGCGATGAGGTCGCGCACGGTCAGCATCACGGTGGCCGGTCGGGTCGCTGTAGTCATGGTCTCAGGCGGGAAGCGGGCGCGCACTCTGACGCTAGGGCGAAAACCGGTCAAGCTCCCGGGCCGGAGGCCTAGGGGCAGGCTCTCGGAGGGTCAAGAACCGGCGCCGTATGCGACCAAAAGGGCGAGTACGCCGGCGACGGCCAGGACGACCCCAACCCCGAGCATGATCCAGGGCGTTTTCGGCTTGGACGGGGTTTCGAATCCTTGAATCGGAGGGGCCGGCTGTGGCACAGGCGCGGCGGGTACGGGCGTTGGGAGTGTGATCGCCCCGCCCTCTCCGGCTTCGAGCTGCAGAACGCCCTCGAGCGCTGCCGCAAACGCGGCCGCAGACGCGTAACGCTCCTCGGGCTTCTTTGAGAGCGCAGCCATGACCACCTCTTCGAGCCCTTCGGGAAAGCTCGCTTCGGGGCACCGCTCGGAGAGCGGAATCGGAGGCGCATTGACGTGAAGCTGAATGTACTCGATCGGCTGCTTGGCATCGAAGGGAAGCTTCCCGGTGAGCAACTCGTAGAGGATGACGCCGAGCGAGTAGATGTCGGAGCGGGCGTCGAGAGTTTTTCCGTGCGCCTGCTCGGGGCTCATGAACTCGGGCGTGCCGAAGACCATGCCTTGCTGTGTGAGGACCATCGAGCCCGGCCGCATCTGTCGCTCAGTGACTTTGGCGAGGCCGAAGTCGAGGACTTTCGGAAAGTCCCGGATGCCGCCCTGCGTGGTGACGAATATGTTCTCGGGCTTGAGGTCCCGGTGGACGATGCCCGCCTGATGCGCCTCTTCGAGGGCTCCGCAGACCTGGATCATGATCCGGATCGCGCGCTGTGGATCCATGCGCCCTTTGGCACGAACAATCTGCGAGAGGTTTTGTCCGACGAGGTGCTCCATGACGAAGTAGCAAGCGCCGTCGTCGAGCTGTCCGTAAAGAAACACTCGTGCGGTGTTGGGGTGCGAGAGCTGACTCATGGCACGCGCTTCACGTCGAAACCGCGACACGAGGTCGCTTCGCGAGAGGTAGCGCGAATGAAGGATCTTGATCGCCACGTAGCGATTCATGTCGGGCTGCTCGGCCTTGTACACGGCACCCATGCCGCCCTTGCCGATCTTCTCGACGATGCGGAATTGGCCGGCCACTTCTTTGCCGAGGTAGGGGTCGCTCACGAGGCGACCAGAGTAGCACCCGAGCCGCGGCCCGGTGAGGAAAGTGCCAGCAGGACGAGCACAATCCACGTAGCATCGGCGATCAGCAGGTGAAGAAGCTGCAGCCACACTGGCGCAAGCAGCGCTACATTCACCAAGCCGATCCCAATTTGCAGCAGCACCAGCGAGCCAAGGGTTAATCCAAGCCCGCGCGTTCGGGAGCCCTGATCACGGCGAAGGACCGCAGAGGCCAGCCACAGGAGATAGCCCGACCCGAGGACGGCGATCACGGGGTGCCAGATGCGCAGTCGAAGGAAGATGTGCGACGTCGGCGAGAAGTCCTCGCGGATTCCCTCGGCTAAACTGGACGCGGGGAAGAGCGTGTCACCAAGCGCCGCAACCGCTCCGCTCACTCCGACGAGCAGGACAGCAAGGCCAGCGACGCCGAACGCCCGCCGAGCCCATACGCCGCCGGTGAATCTCACGCCGTGGGGGCGGCGCCAGGCGCTGACCGCCAGCCAGGTGAGAGCAGCCAGAAGCAAGAACGTGTTGGTGAGGTGGGCGGCCATCCACGCAGCACGCGCGGTCGACGGGTTGTCCGCCACCATTCGAAAGAGGACCAACCCAGCGCCGACGAGGGCTTCGCTACTCATGAAGAATAGGCTCCATCCGGCGGCCGCACGCGTCGCATGACCATGAGCAAACAAGCGTCGGGCGACGACATACATCACCAAGGTGCCAATCCAGCAAAGGCCGGAAGTCACGCGATGGGTGAGCTCGACGATCGTCTTTAGACTCGGCTCGACAGGAAGCGCAACGCCATTGCAAAGCGGCCAATGATCGCCGCAGCCGTCGCCCGAAAGAGAGGCTCGAACGAACGCGCCCCAGAGCACGACGCCTATGGTGTAAACGAGAAGCGTGGACGCGGCGACCGCAAACCGGTTCGAGGACTTCACCGTCGAACGATGGAGTCGGAGTTAACTCTCGTCAACGATCCGGAAATGGAGCGCGTGCTCCTGGCCGTCCCGGTCGTAGTGCACCACGAGATTCGATGCGCTGCGAAGCGCCTCCCATACGGCGACGGCCTGCTCAGGTCGCTCGATAGAGCGGCCGTTGATGCGTGTGACAGTGTCGCCGGGGCGCAGGTCGAGCGAGGCGTAGGCCGGTTCCCCTGGGAAAAGGCTCACGATTCGAAAACCTGCGAAAACGCCCTGGTGAAACTCCGGCTCGGTCTCCACGTTCTGCAGATACCGCCCGAGACCCCCGTCGAGGACGGGCACGAGCTCGTTGCGCACGATCACCCCGGAAGTGACGCGTGGATAGCTGATGCTGCTTTCGGGCTTGGGCTTCTGTTCGCCCTCCATGGGAGCATGTTCCTTCTCCCACTCGTCGTCGGGCTGCGCGTTCGGCTCGTTGACTTCGATGTCCTCGTAGCCAGCGGAAGTCTCCCACGTGGAGTCTCCCATCATGTCTCTCTGCAGCTTGCTGTGCTCGCATCCGATGAGCGCCATCATCAGCAATGCGGCGCACGGCACAATCAGGTAGCGGCTCATATCGACTCCCCTCGAAGCTTCATGACCTCGGCCCAAACCGCCTTGGCCACGTGGTCGACGCCCTCGTTCGCGTCGATGTGCACTATGGTATCAGCTGGGAAAAGTTCGTCGATTTTCGCGTAGAATTTCGCGAGTTCGACCTGCATTTCGCTGACTTCGTAGAGTTCCGGGCCGCCGGAGCGCATCCCTCGGCGACTCGCCGCGACCTCGGGGTCGACATCGAGTATCAAGGTGAGGTCGGGGCGTCGGGCGTGTCGATTGAGCTCGAGCACCCAATCGGAGACGCCGTCGTGGCCGTTGCTGCTCACGGTCTGATAGGCGACCGAAGAATGATCGTAGCGGTCACAGATGACGCTTACCCCATCGAGGAGGTTCGGGACGATTTCCGACTCGAGGTGGTCTAGGCGATCCGCCGTGAAAAGCGCGGCCATCGTTGCCCAGCCGGGCGCATGTGCTCCATGCGAACCCGGAACGACGACTCGACCGGTCAGAATCTGGCGGATGAGGACGCCGATCGGGCCGTCACTTGGTTCTCGAGTCGTGTGCGCGGGCAGACCCCGGTCGGCGAGCCGGTCAGCGAGTATGGAGGACTGGGTCGTAGTGCCAGCACCGTCGATCCCTTCGAGAACGATGAAATGCCCTTCGATCACTCAGCCCCCTTCGCGCTTCCAAACTTGAAGGTCGCGCCCAGCTGCCCGTAGACAAGCGAGTCCTCACGGCCGCCTCCGAACACGTCACCAAGGACGCGGCGACGATTGCCAGCGACGATTCCCTCGACTTTCAGCCACACATTCCATCTGCGAGTCACGACGATCTCCAGCGAGCCGCCCAAGCGACCACGGACGATGTTCTGACGTGAGTTTGTCACAGCGAGGCTGCTGTTGCGACCGTCGAAATCCCAGCGGTCGCTGTTGAAGTCCATTGCCATCCAGATCGAAAAGGCCCCTCTTGGAGGGAAATGCAGACTGAAGATCGCGTCGAGATTGATGAAGAAGTTGTTCGTGGGGTGGCGGACGCCAAACTGGTCACGCTGAGACGGTCCCACCCCGCCTCCGACTTGAAGATCGCCACCGAGGGAGAAGTTGCGGGAGACGTGCCATCCCGCCTTGGTGCTGAGCCAGAAGTCCGTGAGCCGCCCAAACGTGCCGACGTAGATGCCAATGTCGAGGAACTTCGTGAGACCCGCACGCATGCCGAGCGAAGCGAGCCACGGCCAACCCGTGGATACGTCGAGCGCCGCGACGCCGACCGGCAAGGGGCCACCGGCTTTGGTCACGGAGTTGCGCAGCGGATCGGCGCGCTCCGCCTCTTTGTCGCGTTTGCCTGTCCCGACGGGAGCCACTGCAACGGCAGGACTGAGGATCACCTGGAGCAAACGAACACGCGAAGACTTCTGTAGCCTCACCTGCTCCGCGTGGCCGGTGTATCCCTCGGCGCGAACTTCTAGGCTGTGCGAGCCCGCTGGAAGGTCGCCTTCCCAAGGGACCGGCCCCCGCGGCTCCCCATCGATGAAGAGTTGCGCCCCTGCGACGTTTGCCTCGACGCGAACCGGAACGCCGAGTGCGTTGAGTTCGGCGAACACCTCGCAGTTTCGACTCGGGCCGACCGAACAAGTGCGCCGCACTTCGCGGAAACCCGGCGCCCGGACGACGATCGAGTGCGTCCCGAACTCGGCAGGTTCGATGGTGACAGGCGGGTTTCCGTAGTCCACGCCATCGATGGTGACGTTGGCCTCGGAGACGCTCGCCCGGACCAGAATCCGTGCGATGTCGGTGCTCGGTGTCGTGAAACGGAGCGACACGACTCGCTCACGTCCTGCGATCACGGTGACGGTTTGCTCGACTGGCTCGTAGCCGGTAGCTCTGGCCATCACGACGTGCTCACCAGCAGTGAGGCCCGCACGGGCCGCGGGAGCCACGCCGATGTCCGCGCCGTCGAGACTGATGATCGCGCCGGGAACGCTCGCGATCACGCGAAGACTTCCGAGGTCCGGTGCAACACGGATGACCGCGTCGACCGTCGTTCTCTCGTTCGCTTTGATCACGACCAGCTGCGAGAACTTCTGGTAGCCCTCGCCCGGGCTTTCGATTTCGACGACGTGCTCCCCCTCGGTGAGACCGTCGACGACCAGGGGCGTTCCACCGCGGCGCTCCCCGTCGATGAGCACTGGGAGGCCGGTTACGTCGGCGCTGATTAAGAGCGAGCCTGTCTTGGGCGCCTGAGCTTGGAGCACGACGGGAATCGTCAGGACCTGGGCAGAAGTCAGAGTGACCCATTTCGAAAAGGTCGCGAAGCCCCGCTTTCCAACCTGAACCAGGTGGCGACCCGGAGTCACTGTTGTGCGAAGGGGTACGTTGCCCGAGGGCTCGCCGTCAATCCGGATCGCGGCGCCAGTGGTCGCGTCATTGCCGGCGGTGATGACGACCACGGCCGGATCGGATGCTTGGGCCGACACCATCGCCGAGAAGAGCAAGACGCCCAGAGCGACTACGAACCTCGATACACCAACCACGCCAAGCAAACCTCGCATACACCCTCGGACGCACCTCGAAACCGCCGATTCAAAGCCCGGCTGGCGCCAGGGTCGTGTTTACCCCCACCCGAATGGGTGTTCCCAATAAACGGCAGGCTCAGGGGGAGACGAACATGGCTTCGAACGGGTCGAGCTCGTCTGGACCCGGTTCTTCTGGCGCGCCGAGCGCTGGGAGCACACGGCTCGGTGGCGTGGGGTCCCCGTCTTGTCGAAAATGGAAGTCCTGGAGCTCCGCCATACCGTACGCCAGGGCCTCGGGACCGATGCGCTCACGCTTGGCCATGTGCTCGAGCAGCCTCTGTGAGCGATTCTTCATCGAACGGGTAAGCGCTCCGCGCTCGTAGGAGACGTGATAGCGCTTCGGCGAGGGGAGCATGCAAGCGAGGAAGGCAGACTCCGCAGGACTGAGCTCACTCGGCTCGCGCCCGAAGTAGTAGGCAGCTGCATTCCTCAGACCGTAGACGTTGGGCCCGTACTCGATGACGTTGAGGTAGAGCTCGAGCATCTGTTCTTTGGTGAGCGCGTTCTCGAGCCACCATGTGAGAATCACTTCTTGCGCTTTGCGGGCGAGCGTCTTCTCGCGCTGAAGATAGAGATTCTTGGCAAGCTGCATCGAGATGGTGCTCGCGCCGACGACGTAGCGGCCCTCTTCGAGGTTGCGAACCAGTGCGTCGCGGATTGCCCAAGGAGCGAAGCCGCCGTGCTCGAAGAAGCCGCCGTCCTCGTGGCTGATGACTGCAGGCACGACGAAGGGGCTGATGTCCTCGAACGCGACCCAGTTCTCGGTACCCGGGCCGGTGCGCATCTGAAAAACCGTCTCGTCGGGCTCGACCGCGCGATGTCGGAAGGGCTCCTGGAAGCGCTCGACGCGAACCCACTTCGGCCATTTCTCGAACGTGCAGAGGTTTCTCACCCGAATCGACAGATCGGTCGCCTCGAGATCGCGCGAGTCGAGCGAGATCTCGGTGAGCGCGCTCCAGGTGCCGGACCACTCGAAGCGAGACAGAGAGCGAAGCACATCGGGGGGGATCGCGCCGACGACGTCGTTGCAATCGGTCGGCGGCAGCTTCGCGACGAGGTCGACCCTGTAGTGTTCTGCTGTGCGCTCGACCTCACCTTCTACCAGCACGCGTGCGTCGTTCATTCGGATGGTGCCGAGTTCGATTTCGAGACGTCGCTGCTCGGGAAGCCAGGCCCCTTTGCCGCGCACCGAGGCGTTGATGTGCTGGATCGGATCGGCTGCGATGCGCTCGTGGAAGAGTCCAAGCTCCTGAATCTGTAGCCCACCTTGCAAGGAGATGCGGTCGGTCGAATCGGCGGCGAGCTCCAGCTGCGCGTTGAGGGTGCCCGCCTCTGCTTCGTAGAGCGGCACCTCCGGAATGAAGGGAGCCAGGAGTGCGAGCGAGATACCACGAAGCCGGACACTGCCTTCTGCTCGCGCGTTCTCTGGCTCTACGGTGAGGTCGATCTTGAGGGTGCCACGATTGGAGGTCTCGCCACCTGCCTGGACCCGGTACCAGCCATTGTTGCCACCGTCGACGGAGACGTGGAAATCGCGGATGCGTTCCACTCGGCCATCGTCGGATGTGCGACTCTCGATTTGAACGTCGGAGACGTCGATCTCCACATCAGGAGTGAGTCGAGCAAAGAGGCGAGCGGGGGGCGGCGCGGCAGGCTCAATTGCGCCCGAGGGTTCGTCTGGAGGCTCGTCGCTTTTGGATGGCGTGCGGAGAGCCGCGACTGCATCGCGAAGGCGAAGTGCGAGCGCGCGCTGATCCGCGTCGCCATTGCGGAGTGCACGAATCCGACCACCGAGGAGCTCCAACGAGAGCAGCTTCCAGGAGCCGTCGGCTCGACGGAGTGACAGCGTTGTCGGACCGGCGCGCGCATGGTCTGCTTGAAGCTCGCCGAGGAGCGTTTCTGCTGACGTGGCGACGATTTCATCGGCGTGTTTGCGGAGACCGGCGTCCTCGATGGTCAGCAATGGACCGTAGGCGTCGACGACTCGGACGCTCACGTTCGTAACATCGTAGGCTCGTCCCGAGCCTGGCCCCGCCGATGCACCTGGCGGTCGAGGACGGGAGGACTGGCTCGCGAGCTCAGCGCGCACGAGTTCGAGCGAGCGAGACGCCCCGGGGTTCGCGAAGTCGACAGAGACATCGACTCCGTCCGCCGACACCCGCCGAACGGCCGCCGAGCCGCGGAAGAGAGCAGCGAAGAGATTGGCGTCGGCATGGACCTCTTCGATACGGATGAGCACGCCGCCGTGCTCGCCTCGAAGCTCCACACCCCTGAGCGCGATGCCGCCGAGGGAGACCTCCAGCTTCGCGATGTCTGCCGTGACGGCCAAACGCTCGCCGATGGTGCGGGACGCGCGCGCTTTCGCATAGGGAACACCCCACGCCCAAAGCCCAGTCGCGACGATCAGCACCACGAGCGCCCCGAACGCCCATGTACGCCGTTCACTGAGGAACCGGAGCATCGGGCACGGATTATGCCGTGTCTGAGGCTCGAATCCTAATAAAGCTTCCGGCTGTCGATTTGGATGGTCACGGGGCCATCGACGATGGAGTGCACATCCATCATTGCGCGAAACTTCCCAGTCGCGACTTGAAGTCCCTTGGCGAGCAGCGCTTGGACTACTTCGAGGTAGAGGCGCTCTGCGTCGACGGGATCGGCAGCACCATCGAAGGAGGGCCGACGTCCACGTCGGACGTCCCCGAACAAGGTGAACTGCGAGACAACCAGCACTTGTCCTTCGACGTCGGCGACAGACAAGGACATCTTGCCTTCATCGTTGGGGAAGATTCGAAGACCGGCGATTTTGTCGGCGGTGTACTTCACGTCCTTCGCCTGGTCTTCGCGCGCGGCGCCGAGGTAGACGAGTAGACCTCGGTCAATACTGCCGACGGACGCACCGTCGACTGTGACCTTGGCTTCGTGGACGCGCTGGACGACCGCTCGCATGCGCGACGGAGTAGCACAGTGGGAATCGTCTTGCCCAACTGGAGCGATGTCCAATACTGCCCGGCGATGAAACCCGTAGTAGGCCTGACCGGCGGGATCGCGAGCGGTAAAACGACCGTCTCGCAAATGTTCGCTGACCTTGGCATTCCGGTGATCGATGCGGACGACCTCGCACGCGAGGTGGTCGAGCCGGGCACGCCAGGTCTCGCGCAGATCGTCGACGAGTTCGGCGAAGACGTGCTCGATGACGACGGGCGGCTCGACCGAAAGAAGGTCGGCGAACTCGTATTCGGCGACGAAGAGGCTCGCGAGACACTCAACGCGATCCTCCACCCGAGAATCGGCGCCGCCGGGGCAGCGCATATTGCCAAGTATGACGATCACGACGCGCCGTACGTCCTGTACGAGGCAGCACTTCTCGTCGAAACGGGCGCGCACAAGGCCTTCCCTGTACTCGTAGTCGTGAGCGCGGAAGAATCGGTTCAGCGGCTGCGGCTCATCGCTCGCGACGGATTCACCGCGGCAGAGGCCAATGCGAGAATCGAATCGCAGCTACCTTTGGACACCAAGGTCCGGTACGCCGACTTCGTCGTGACGAACAACGGTGACCTCGGAGCGACTCGGCGCCAGGTCGCGGACGTGCACGAAAAGCTCAGCGCGCGCTTCGCGTCTGAGGCTGGCAAGTGATGGCTACGCTGGCGCGCTCGGTGTTGGTGACGGGGTTTCCCGGACGCCAGCCCGCGGTTCATCTCGTTCGCGAGCTGGCGCGTGAGGGCGATCGAACCGTGTGCTGTATCGTCCCCGAAAGCCGAATCGACCGTGCGGAGGAGCTGCTCGATGCGCTTCCTGCCGAAGCGCGTGACCGTGTCTCGTTGTGGATGGGTGATCCGCGCTCGATCGATTTCGGACTCAGCGGGGATGAGCTCGCGCAACTCGTCGAACGCGTGGAGGTGATACACCATTGCGCGTCGATCACGGACCCGGCCGCGACGAAGGAAGAGGCTGCGGGGAATGTCAGAGCCGCGGCGGAGCTGCTCGAACTTGCCGAGTCGATGCCGCGCCTGAAGCGATTGGTGTTCTGGTCGAGCGCAACCGTGTCGGGCAATCGCGAGGGGTTCGTCGCAGAGACGGACTTGAACGACACGATGGGTTTTCGGAACCCGGTCGAGGAGTCGCTCTACCGCGCGGAGCTCATGCTGCGCGAAGTAGGTGAAGACCTTCCGATCGTGATTCTTCGGCCGGCCTTGATGGTGGGGGATTCGCGCACGGGCGAGAGCGAAGACCTCGATGGGCTCTACCTCTTGATCCGGTTCCTCTTGAGCGCGCCGGAGGACTACCGAATTCCGACGCCGAGCCGTACCGGCGTTCGCATCAGCGCCGTCCCGGTCGACTACGCTGTGGCCGCGGCTCTTCGAATCTCAAAAGACGAACGCGCCATCGGCCTGACCTTTCACATCGTCGACCCGAAGCCGGTGACGGTGCACTCGGCGCTCCGCCTTTTCGCCGAGGCGACGGGCCGACCGGCACCGCGCGAACACGATCCGCTGAATCTGGCTACGGCGCTAATGCGCGCCCCCGGCATGCAGCGTTTCACCAACACGACCCGAGCCTTCCTCGATCACTTGAAAACGGACGTCATGTACGACGATCGCAACACCCGAGAACTGCTCGCAGGCACCGGCGTCACCTGCCCCGACCTAGCCAGCTACGTAGACCTAATGGTCCAGCGCGCCCAAGGGGGACACGAGGCCCTCCTAAAACCCCTGCAATAACGAACACTAAGGCACCGGACTGCGCATTTTCTACTTCGCTCCGGTCGGCCTACAAAGTGCGCAGTTGGGTCTGAAAGTGTTTGGAATGATTTGGTTTTTTGGGGGGCCTCATGTCCCCGCGAGGGTCATGGACGAGACTCGGAAGGTGGGGGAGGCGATCGAGGTGCGGTGGTCGATGTCGTCGGCGACTGCGTCGATTCGTTTGAGCAGCTCGTCGAGGTTGAGCGAGATGGTGACCTCGGAGACCGGATGGGCGAGCTCTCCGTTCTCGATGAGGAAGCCCGAGGCGCCGCGGCTGAAGTCCCCCGTAACGGCATTGAAGCCGAAGCCCATCATGCCGGTGACATAGAGGCCGTGCGCTGTGTCGGCGATGAGCGCGTCGCGGGACACCGTTCCGGGTTGAAGGGTGAGGTTGCTGGTCGAGGCTGAGATTCCGCCCGAAGGCGAGCGGGAGGCGCTTGCGGTGCTTTCGAGCCCGAGCTTTCGGCCACTGTACGTATCGAGCAGATAGGTTTGAAGCTCGCCGTTCTGGACGACGAGATTACGACGCGAGAGCAAGCCTTCGCCATCGAACGCGCGTGAACCCGGGCCACGCGGCACGAGCGGATCGTCGACGATGGTGACGAGGTTGCTTGCAACTTGTGAGCCGACGCGACCGAGGAGATAGGAGCTCTTTCTCCAAATCGATCCCCCGAGCACGCAACCGGCGAAAAGTCCGAGAATCGAACGCGCCGCGTCTTTGTCGAATATGACGGGCAGCTCCTGCGTGGGTAGCTTCTTGGCACCGAGCTGGGCGAGCGTTCGACGCGCCGCTTCCTGGCCAACCGCGGCGCTCGGCTCGAGGTCGGCGTAGTGGCGTGATGCCGACCAGTGGTATCCACGGCGCTTTTTCCCGCCTTCGTCATCGGCGACCGGCGTCACCACGACGGACGCGTAGGTGCCCACGTCGCTCCCCGAAAAACCGCCGCTCGTCACCAGCGCGCTGCCCCCCCGGGCTCTCGTAAACGACGCACCTTCACTGTTCGTGATCCGCGGATCGGAATCGAATGCGGCTCGCTCGCCAACGAGCGCCCGCTCGAGTGCCTCTTCGGCGAGAATCCCGCTCACGGCATCGTCGAAGGTGTCGAGGTCGGCCCAGTCACCCTGCCCCGACAGCGCAGACGCTTCCGGAGGCCCGGCGAACTCGTCGGGCTCGCTGAGCTTCGCGAGCTCGAGCGCGTCTTCGATGAGGAGCTTCTGCCCCGCTGGGCTGAGGTCGCTGGTGTACGTGGACGCTACGCGCTGCCCGAGCATCACGCGAAGGCCGAGGGCCCGAGACCCGGCCTCTTCGACGAGCTCGGGCTCGCGCAGGCGCACCTTGACCGAGAGGTGCGATCCGCTGTGCACGCTCGCCTCGGCCACATCGGCCCCGGCTGCACGCGCACGCTCGACCACAGAACGCCCGAGATCAACCAGCTCCGAAGCGTCTGTCTCTGCCCGACTCATGCGCCACCCACCTGTGTGCCGCCGACCGTCATCGCCGAGATCTTGATTGTCGGGCATCCGACTCCAACCGGCACAGACTGTCCGTCTTTGCCGCAGGTCCAGATACCATCGGACACCTCGAAGTCGTGGCCCAGCATTTGCACTTTCCGCATCGAGTCGGGACCGTTACCGATTAGGTTGACGCCTTTCAGGGGCGCAGTGAGCTTGCCGTCTTCGATCAAGTAGCCCTCGGTCAACGAGAACACGAAATCGCCGTTCGCAATGTCGACCTGCCCGCCGCCGAATTTCTTCGCGTAAACACCACGCTGCACACTGCGAATGATATCGTCCGGATCATCCTCGCCTGCCAGCAGCATCGTGTTGGTCATCCTCGGCATCGGGTGCGAGCGAAAGCTCTCACGCCGCCCATGCCCATCGGGAGTCGTTCCGAAGTACTCCGCACTGTGACGATCCTGCATGTAGCCACGCAACACACCGTGCTCGATGAGTACCGAGCGTGTCGGCAGCTGCCCCTCGTCGTCGATGTTGATCGAGCCGCGTGACCCGGTGAGAGACGCATCGTCTACGACGGTACAAAGAGCGCTTGCGACCTCTTCGCCGACGCAGTCCGAGTAGTTACTGGTCTTCTTGCGATTGAAGTCAGCCTCGAGCCCGTGCCCGACGGCCTCGTGCAATAGGATGCCGCTGTCCCCCGGTCCGAGTACCACATCCATCTCGCCAGCCGGAGCTTCGCGAGCGTCGAGCATCACGAGAGCCTGCTGTACCGCTTGCTCCGCGTGCCACTCGGGGGATTTGTTCTCGAAGTAGTCGAGGCCGACCCTACCGCCGCCACCAGACGAGCCGGACTGTCGATTGCCATCGTCATCGGCAATCACGCGAACTCCGAAGCGCATCATCGGCTGCCGGTCACGCGCCATGTGACCGAGGCTATTGGCCACGAGAATCTCGCGAACCCCCTCGGCGAGCGACGCGTCTACTCGAATGACGCGTGGGTCTGCGGCACGCGCCGCGCGATCGGCGCGCTCCAAAAGAGCCTTCTTTGCTGCGCCTTCGACGTCGATCGACTCGATGGCGACAGGGTAGCGATCCGGAATCGCGCGAGCTTCGACCTGGATCGGGGTGACCTCGGCTCCGCCGGCGGCAATCTGCGCGGCGGTTCGCGCTGCGCGCTGCATGGCCTCGAGCGAGAGCTCTTCGCAATACGCATAACCCGTGGCATCGCCCTTCATTACGCGCACGCCAAGACCCATCGAAACTGCGCGCCGCGCCGATTTCAGGATCTGCTCGTCGTAGGCGTAGCTGCCGCTGACAGAGTACTCGAAGAAGAGGTCCGCGTAATCGCCACCCTGCTCCATCGCGACACGCAGCAAGCGGTTCGCGATGTCGGCGTCGATGGCATGGGACCCTCGTTCGGCGAACGGTGCGTGGTATCGGCCAGTCATCTGGATGGGCGCACTCTAAGGCGCGCGACGTGCCTTGGCTACCGCAAGTCGCTGAGAAACCGAAGCACGGCGTCGATCACGCGCTGCTGACGCGACTGGCCAAGCCCCGCAAAGATCGGAAGTGCGAGGACCTCGGCGCTCGCCTTCTCCGACTCTGGAAACGAACCGACGCGGTAGCCGAGATCGGAGAAGCAGGGCTGGAGATGGAGCGGCGTGGGATAGTACACGGCAGTCGAGATGTTCTGGTCTCCAAGGTACCCTTGCAACGCATCTCGATGAGAGGTCCGAATCACGTATTGATTGTAGACGTGACCCTCGAAACGGCAGTGAGGAGTGCGCAAGAGCCCGGCGGACAGCCCCGCCCCGGAAAACGCGTCGTCATACCGTGCCGCGTTCTCGCGGCGGCGGGCGGTCCACTCCGGCAGCTCGGGGAGCTTCACACGAAGGAGCGCCGCTTGAAGCGCGTCGAGGCGGAAATTGCCGCCGATGACCGCGTGGTGATATTTCGGTTTGCTCCCGTGCGCGCGAATCACGCGCGCCTTCTCCGCGAGTTCGGGGTCCACACTGGTCACGAGCCCACCGTCTCCGAAGCCACCGAGGTTCTTCGAAGGAAAGAACGAAAAACAGCCAAACGCACCTAGCTTGCCGACCGGGCCTACGGGACTCCGACTTCCGATCGCCTGCGCAGCATCCTCGATGATCGGAAGGTCATGATCGCACGCGACCTTCCATAACGGTTCCATGTCACACGCCTGACCGAACAGGTGCACCGCCACGATCGCCCGCGTACGCTCTGTGACCGCAGCGCTCACGGCCGCTACATCCAGGTTGAAGGTGTCCGCACGGATGTCCACGAACACCGGCTTCGCGCCGACACGGGCAATGCACCCTGCGCTCGCGAAAAAGCTGAACGATGTCGTGATGACCTCATCTCCGGGCCCGACACCGAGCGCCATCAAGGCAACGAGCAAAGCGTCGGTTCCGCTCGACACACCGACCGCATGCTCGACACCAATGTAGTCGGCGATTTCGCGCTCGAACGCGTCGACCTCCGGGCCGAGGATGTATCGACCCGAACGAATGACATCGGCGGCTTTGGACACCAGACGCTCGGTCAGCGGGCCATTCTGGTCCGCGACATCGAGCATGGGAATGGCCTCGTCAGGCACCGCTGCTCACCCGCGTGCACCGGTCTCGATCAATCTCGTACTGGTCGCCACATCGCTCACAGACGCCGGAATCGGGCAGCATCTCTCCGCACCGGCAAGCCCACCCCACCCGCCGCGCGGGGTTGCCGACGACTACGGCGTGCGGTGCGACCTCCCGCGTAACGACAGCACCCGCACCGACGAGCGCGTAGTCGCCGAGAGCATGGCCACAGACGATCGTAGCGTTTGCGCCGACGGTCACGCCCCGTCCGACGGGCGTCCGTGCGAACTCGTCCTTTCGCTCGATGTGGGCGCGTGGCGTGAGGACGTTCGTGAACACGCAGCTCGGTCCGAGAAAGACGTCGTCGCCAACGGAGACCCCTGAGTACACCGAGACGTTGTTCTGGATCTTCACCCCATGGCCGATGGAAACGCCGGGTCCGATGAAGACGTTCTGTCCAAGGACGCATCGCGCGCCGATGATCGCGCCAGCCGATACGTGGCTGAAGTGCCAGATTCGCGAGCCCTCGCCCACCGCGGCACCCTCATCCACCACTGCTGTTTCGTGAATGAACGTCTCAGCCATTCACGCCCCCAATGCTCATTGCCCCAGCTTAGCAGTAGGTTCACGCCGGCCGAAAGTTGGTGACGGGCTCAGCGCAACATCGCGCGGCACTCGGAGACGTAGCGCCCCTTGCCGAGCTTGGCGCAGCTTTGATAGGCCTGCCGTGCCCCTTGCCGGTCGCCACGCATCTGGCGGGCCGCGCCGAGCGTCACCCAAGCGAGCGCGTTCGTTGGGTCGATTGCGGTCGCCCGCTCGGCCAGCTCGGCCGCTTCTCGGGTGTGCTGCCTCGCCAGCATGAGCCGCCCGAGCTCGGCCAACGCCTCCGCGCCGTCGGGATTCAACGCGATGGCGCGTCGATACGCCTTCACGGCCCGGGACCCTCGCTTGAGTCGGCGGGCAAGCTCGAGCTGGGCGGCGTAGGTGTCGATGGCGCCGGTTTCAGGATAAATCGCATCGGCGTTCTCGACAGCAGGCTCGACCGTGGCGGCCTCCTCGGCGGCGGGCGATGATTTCGCTGCAGCAGGCGCCGTGGCCGAGACCGGGGTGGGCGCGGCCGTGGAGACGGGTGCGGCAGTCGGCTCCGAGACCGCAACCGGAGCGCTCGCGGGCATCACGTCCGTCGCACGTCTCTGCGACACCACGAAGGCGACCGCGCTTACTCCGAGAACGAGAGCGAGCAGCAGGACGGCCCACGGCAGGACGTTCGGCTTCGGATCCGCCGCGACGACCATCGAAGTGCCCCCAACTGCGCGCGGCGCTCGGATGCGTGCGCCCTCCTCGGACTCGAAGACCTGCTCGTACGTGAGTGGCGGCGGGTCGACCTCCGGAGGCTCGACATAATCCGGGACAACCGCCCCCTCTGCGGAGTCGGCCCCCTTCACAGTCTCGTCGCTTGGAGGGGCGCTCGGCGGCGTCGAACGAACGAAGGGTCCGGGCGGAGGATCCGAATCGATCGCTTCGATCGCCTCGTCGACATCCGGGTCCTCGCGAAGCTCGGAGAGTGTGTCGTCCCATTGGCCGACCTCGACGGTTTCGCGCCCCGACGCATCGTCGAGATGATCGATATCCGGAAGTCGACCCGACCAATTGAGGATGGTCCCCCCGCCGAACGCCGAGCGTTCCGGGCGCGCCTGTTGAAAGCCCTTGGGGGTCGCCTGCCGTGGACGCACCGAGCCACCGGGTGGCGGGGCCGGTTGCCAGCCCTTCTTGGTGTCGGGAGGTGGTGGCGCAGACCGTGCCGCTGGCGTCGTGATCTCTTCGTCGGAAATGTCCGTCGCGTCGAGCTTCGGAGATGGCAGGGAGACGGGCGTCGTGACGTGATCGGGAGAGCCAGGCACCGACGCGAGCGCGGGGACTCGCGCGGAGGGAGGGACCGACACGAGCTCTCCGGGGGTCTCTGATGCCGGCGCGACGAGCGTGGATGCGCCGGATGCGGCCATCATTTCGGGCGACGTCACCGAGGTCGAGGAAACCTCCGGAATGCCAGGCGCACCGGGGACCGACACGTCCGCCACGTTGCCGCCTGGGCCCGGAATGGTGTGGATACCCTCCCTTGGTGGTGGTGCGGGCGAATACACGAACGCCTCGGCGAGCACGGGGATCGAATCCTGGATCCGGCCGACTTCGCGCACCATGCCCTCGAAGTACAGATCGACGACCTTGCGCAGGGCGTCCACGTGGTCGCCTCCGTGTGCGAGGAGCACTTCGCCGACCGTCCGTCGACCATCGATCAGCCGGACCATGTCGTTCTGGTCATCAGGAAGCTCGCGTAGCCGCTCCCGAAGCATCTCCGCCTCGACCTCGAGCACCGCGTCAAACGAAGGCAAGAGCTCCAACAGCCGGCTCCACTCGTCGAGTCGGCGCATCCCTTCCATGAGCAGCGCCTGTGTCGTGCGATGAACGGTTCGCTCGCTCAAGCTGACGCGTCGAAACTCCAAGTCGAAGGTTCCTTCGCGCCAGAGCAGTTGGCGATAGATCGCATCTTCGCCGCGCAAGTCCTCGACCGTTGCGTTGATCACCGCGCCGGAGTCAAACGAGATCATTCCCTCCTGACCGTCGACCGCAACGAGCGTCAGGACGCCAGACTTCCTGCTGACGTCGATCGTCTGCAGGAGATCGACGACGCTCATCTCCGAGAGCGACCCGCTGAAGCGTGTCCGGGCGTCCGTGCTCTTGAGCGCGAGCCCCGCCCTCGCCTGCCTCGCGAGCTCAATACCGACGCGCGCGACGACTTCCCGGATGTAGATCGGTTTGGTGAGGTAGTCCTCGACGCCGAGCTCTAGACCTCGGATCTTGCTCTCGATGGACCCGTCGCTCGACAGAAACATGAATGGGATCTCGGACCAATCGCCGTTCTGTCGAAGCTGCTCGACGAACTCGAAACCGTTCATGTCGGCGAACGTCGTGTCCGAAAGGATGAGATCAGGCTTGTTCGCGTGCAGGATTTCGAAGGCCTTCCCTACACTGGGACACCCAGCCACGTTGTAGCCAGCATTACGAAGACTGACTTCGAGCACGCGGAGGCTGCGGGGATCGGCATCTACGACGAGGAGGTTCTGCTTGGTCACTGCAACCTTTAGTCAGCGGGAGTGTGCGGATGGGCCCACACGCATGTCAAGCATGCCTTCGAAACCGGATCGTGGTAATTTGAGGATTCGGGGATGAGCGGGCACGGAACCACAGCAGGCGTGATCATCGGCGCAGTACTTCTGCTCGCGGGGTGCGATAAGCCCTCGCACGGCATGAGCTTCGATCGAATCGATCCAGACTTCGGCGGCCTGCAGGGCGGCAAGACCGTTCGAGTCATCGGAGCGGGTATCCGGCACGACATCGGCTACGCCGTCTACTTCGGCAAGCAGCGATCGCCCCAGGTCTCCATTCAAAGCGACAAAGCCCTGTTCGCGGTTACTCCGCGGCGGTTTGACCCAGGAAAAGTCGATGTGACGATCCGCGCCGATAACGGGGCATTCTTCGTACTCGAGGGGGGCTTCCAGTACATCGACCAGGCCGGCAACCTCCTCGAGGCGTCCGAAGCCCAGTAATTCAGGACCCAGCGTCGATGCCAGCATCGGCGCCGGCGTCCCTGTTCAGCTGACAGACCCCGGTCAAGCACACCAGCCCGACCTCGCACTGAGCCGTGCGGGTGCAGGGTTCATCGAGCTCCCTGGGAGTGATGTCGCGGCCGCAAGCGTACACCACCAAAATCCAAAGTAGCCATAGCGCTCCGCGCGTCACCGCAACCACGATAGCGCAGCGGGCGCTCGCGGACCACGCCGAGGCATCCAAACGCTGCTAGGCTCGGCAGCGTGGACGTCAGGCTGCTCATCCCCGAGCTCTTCGAGAAGCTCAGCCTCATCGCCACTTGTGGTCTAATCGGCGTGCTCGTTCCCCCGCTTCGCAACCGCCTGTTGGGCGTAGGGCGGCCGCGGGACATTGCCGTGGTCGTCATCTTCGGCTTGCTGTTCTCGATGTGGGGCTCTTCGATGGGCTTCGATTGGCTCGGACACCACCTGAACCTGCGCGCGATCGGAATCATGATCGCGGGCATCCTCGGCGGTCCGCGGGCCGGAGCCCTGACCGGGGTGCTCGGCGGTGGATTCTATGTCCTTCGTTTTCACCCGGAGGGGTTTCCCTGGGATCTCGCCGCCTCGGTCCTCGACGGATGGCTTGCCGGAAGCATGTCCGTGCGTCGGGAGCGCATGTTCGTCGGCTGGCGCGTATTGAGCGGCGCTGCCGTGGTACAGGTCCCGGGTCTGGTTGTCACTGCCGCCGGCATCGCATTCAACGGAGCGAACCCGGTGGTCGCTCTCCCCTCGCTCGCCGTGCAATTGGCCGGGGTCGCCGCGGGTGTTGCCCTGTTCATCAACGTAGCCTTGGTCGTGATCTCGCGGCAGGAGCAGGCTGTCGCCCTCGTCGAAGCACAGGCGACCGCGAACGAGATGTCGCTCGCGGCGTTGCGCAGCCGGCTCGAGCCCCACTTTCTCTTCAATGCACTCAACACACTTCGAGCAACGATTCGACGCGACCCGGAACAAGCGCGTACGCTGGTGTCCGACTTGGCGGATCTCTACCGCTACCTGCTTCACCACCCGAACGATGCGTCGGTGATCAACGAGGTCGAGCACGCTTGCGCCTACCTGGCGATCGAGCGAGCGCGACTGGGCGACGACCGGCTCGCGGTCCAGACATCGGTCGACGACAGCGTACGCGACGCGCGCGTCCCCGCTTTGCTTCTCCAACCCATCGTCGAAAACGCCGTCAAGCACGGCATTACGCCGAAGCAAGGCCTCGGAAAGATCACCATTCGAGCTTCCGACCTCGGCGACCGACTTCGCATCGAGGTGGAGGATGAAGCGGAAGGGCCGTCGCATGGGCCCTCGACGAAAGGCTCGGGCGTGGCCCTCAAGACGCTACGCAAGCGCCTCACACAGCAGTACCAAGGGGAAGCGCGACTCGAGCTCTCGTCGATGGATCGGGGGACCCTCGTCACGCTCGAGCTGCCGAAAGAACCGGAGATGGTAGGAGAGCCCGCATGACCATTCGCGCCATCGTCGTTGACGACGAGCCACTCGCACGTGACGAGCTTCGCTTCATGCTGGGGCAATGCGATGACATTGAGGTCGTAGGCGAGGCCCGTAACGCGCCGGAGGCACAGGCTCTCTGTGATACCGAACGTCCCGACGTCGCTTTTCTCGACCTTCGAATGCCCGGCCCGGACGGCGTGGCACTCGCCGAAACCTTGATGGCAAACCATCCCGAGCTCCGGGTCGTCATCGTCTCGGCGCACGACGAGGGTGCGCTTCGGGCTTTCGAAGCCCGAGTCGCGGACTACCTGCTCAAGCCAGTGCGGCTCGAACGGCTGCGCCAGGCCGTAGAGCGCGTTCGGGGGACCAGCAGCTCGACGCCGCCGGAGCGTCTCGACCGGATCGCTGTCCGGCGCCGTGATGCGTACGTGGTGCTGGAGCTCGACGCGGTCGTCTACTTCGAAGTCAAAGACGAGCTCGTCTGGGCCGTCACCGAGACGGACCGCTTCGCGATCGACAAGACGCTGGCAGTGCTCGAGGGCGAACTCGATCCCGAGGCGTTCTTCCGCTCGCACCGCGGCTTCATCGTCCGCTACGACCGCATCCGCGCCATCGAACCGACGGGGGCCGGGACCTTCCAGCTCCTCTTGGACCATCCAGACGAGCCGAAGGTGCCCCTCGCACGGGAGCGAGCCAAGAAGCTGCGCGAGCGGATCCCGTTTTCCGGTTGAGCTCGAAAAACGCTTAGCGCGCGGGCCTGCGGGTGGTACACACCACCGCATGAAGGGGACTTTGTTGGCCAAGGCGTTTGCTATGGGCGCCCTCGCTGCGCTGCTAGCGCTTGGCGGCTGCAAGAAGGGCAAGGATTCGGATACGCCCGTCAAGCGCGAGCCACCGCCTCAATCCGGAACGATGAGCTTGCAGGGCATGTACACGTACATGGCGGACGCGGGAGCTTTCGTCGATTGCACCACGAGAGAGCAGTGGCCGGTAGCAATGGAACGAGACAACGCCGCGCTCGAGCGCGCCTACAGCCAAGCACAGATCGCGCCGGGGTCGCCACTGCTCGTCACCGTCGAAGGCCGGCTCGAGTCGCGGCCGAAGGTCGATCGGCGGGGCAAGGAAACGAATCTGATCGTCGATCGCTTCGTTCGAACTTGGCCCCGGGAGACCTGCGGAAGCATGACCAAAGTCGCTCTAGAAAACATGCGTTGGGGTTTGCTCGAGCTAGAGGGCAAGACGATCACGGTGACCGTGAAAGACCGAGCGCCCTATCTCGAACTGAATCCGAGCAAGGCAAGCGCCTATGGGTTCGGCGGCTGCAACCGCTTCTTCGGCTCGTACAAAGCCACGGAACGCACGCTCGACTTCGGGGTCATGGGCGCCACCCGAATGGCCTGCCCCGACGGAATGGAGCAAGAGCAGGCGCTTTTCCGCGCACTCGACGCGACGACGCGGTACGAGATCCACGGCTCCAAGCTGGTGCTCTTCGCAGGGGATACGCCGGTCGCGCGCTTCGAAGCCCGTGAGAGACTCGAACCCGACGCGGCCGAGCCCACCGATGCCCAGCAACCTACGAATACCCCGTAGCCGATCGTGCGCCCCCGATTTACCCGTACGTCCGGGCGATTCCGAAGAAGGTGCTTTGCAGCCGAGTAGCAAACGCTTAGCTTAGCGACGACCCCTCGG
>Ga0316194_10000192_pt1 | contig 35461 bp, 29 predicted proteins | sample CroRivsedime1_MG_FD_204936 | JGI IMG/M metagenome (GOLD analysis project Ga0316194, IMG submission 204936) | Coastal sediment microbial communities from Maine, United States - Cross River sediment 1 | ecosystem: Environmental > Aquatic > Marine > Coastal > Sediment | place: USA: Maine...
AGGAAATTTGGGGACTGTATGAAAGCGGCAAACTCCAGCATGACACACCGCTTACCGGACGCTTTGAACGCAGTACGGTGGATGCCGATGTGGAAAAGGTCATGCAGGTAATTGACGACGCCCGTGAAGAGGCAATTGAACGGCGCGAACGGGAACTGGCTGCGCGGGAATTGGAATGATATTTCATGCTAGGCTTAGCGTCTGACACAGCGTTGGAGGACGCCCGGCATGATTCAGCTCACCATCAACGGTTCCCCGCAGCAACTCGATATTGACCCCGACACCCCCCTGTTATGGGCCATCCGTGACAACATCGGTCTGACCGGCACCAAGTTTGGATGCGGCATGGCGCAGTGTGGCGCCTGCACCGTGCATCTCGACGGCAAAGCCATCCGTTCCTGTGTCACACCGGTCTCCGCAGCTGAAGGAAAATCGGTGAGTACCATTGAAGGACTGGATTCAGCTGCAGCGAAGGCGGTACAGGCTGCCTGGGAAGAACTCGACGTCGTGCAGTGCGGCTACTGCCAGTCGGGCCAGATCATGTCGGCGGTCGATTTGCTGAGCCACAACCCGCACCCCACTGACAAGGACATCGACGACGCCATGACGGGCAACATCTGTCGATGCAATACATACGTCCGCATACGCGCTGCTATCAGGCAGGCATCCCAGGCATTGTTGTAGGGAGGTGATAAGCATGAAAAAGGAATGTAAAACAAGCCTGGGTCGCCGCCGGTTTATGGTGATAACCGCGGGTGCAGGTGCCGGTTTGACACTGGGCATGGTGCTGCCCGGCTGCAGCCGCGAGGAACCGGTCCAGTCACAAGCCGGGCCGGGCAAGGCCGGTGATGAAGTGAGTGCGCCAACCCCTTTTGAGCCCAACGCCTTTGTGCGTATCGGTTCAGACAATCGGGTCACAGTCATTATCAAACACCTGGAAATGGGGCAGGGCACTTACACAGGCCTGGCGACACTGGTGGCCGAAGAACTAGACGCCGCCTGGTCGCAAATCGACGTGCAAGGCGCGCCGGCTGATGCCAATACCTATAACAATCTGTTCTGGGGCAAGGTGCAGGGCACGGGAGGCAGTACCGCCATCGCCAATTCCTATGAACAAATGCGCAAGGCCGGTGCCGCCGCGCGCGAAATGCTGGTTGCTGCAGCGGCAAAGAAATGGAATGTTGAAGCCGGTGGCATCACCGTGCAGGACGGTGTGCTACGCCACCCGACCGGTGGTCAGCAGGCAGATTTCGGCGAACTGGCTGAACTCGCCGCACAGGAAGCCGCACCGGAAGATGTGTTTTTGAAAGACACCAAGGAGTTCCGGCTCATCGGTACCCGGGTGCCGCGCAAGGATAGCAAGGCTAAAACCAACGGCACCGCGATGTTTACACAGGACGTGAAACTGCCCGGCATGCTGACTGCGCTGGTCGCACACCCGCCGCGCTTTGGCGCAAAAGTAAAATCCTTTGATGCCGGCAAAGCAAAAGCGGTTGCCGGTGTCGTTGCGGTGGTTGAAATTCCAAATGGAGTAGCCGTACTCGGCAGGGATTTCTGGAGCGCAAAAAAGGGCCGCGATGCCTTGCAGATCGAATGGGACGAGAGCAGTGCCTTCACGCTCGGCTCCGATGAGCTGTTCACACAGTACAGGGCGCTGGCTGATAATCCGGGCAGTGTGGCGCGCAACGACGGCGATGTAGCAGGTGCCTTGCAATCGGCCGGTAAAACATTGCAGGCGACTATGGAATTTCCTTTCCTGGCGCATGCCGCACTCGAACCGATGAACTGTGTCATGCAGCGTCACAAGGATGGCGTGGAAATCTGGAACGGTGAACAGTTCCAGACACCGGATCAGGCCGCAGTGGCCGGGGTGTTCGGCATCGAACCGGAACAGGTGAAGATCAATATGCTCTATGCCGGTGGTTCGTTCGGCCGTCGCGCCAATCCGCAGTCGGATTACGTCGTCGAAGCCGCCACTATTGTCAAAGCCGTCAACGGAAAAGCGCCGGTCAAACTGGTCTGGACGCGTGAAGACGATATGCGCGCCGGTTATTACCGGCCGATGTATGTTCACAAGCTTGAAGCCGGTCTGGATACAGACGGTAACCCGGTGGCCTGGAAACAGCGCATAGTCGGCCAATCTATTATCGCCGGTTCCGCGTTTGAGGGCGGACTGATCAAGGAAGGTATCGATGTCACGTCGGTTGAAGGTGCGTCCAACCTGCCCTATGCGATTCCAAATATCTCCGTTGAGCTGCATACCACAAAATTGCCGGTGCCGGTGCAATGGTGGCGTTCGGTCGGTTCCACCCACACGGCGTTCGCCGTCGAAACCTTCATCGATCAACTGGCGCTGGAGGCGAAAAAAGATCCGGTCGAGTTCCGGCGCACTTTGCTAAAAGACCATCCCCGTCACCTCGGCGTGCTGGAACTGGCGGCTGAAAAGGCAGGCTGGGGCCAGCCCCTGGCAGCGGGGCGCGGGCGTGGTATGGCTGTTCACGAATCCTTTAACAGCTATGTCGCAGAGGTCGCGGAAGTTACAGTACACGCTGACCAGACCTTTTCTGTGGACCGTGTTGTAATCGCCGTCGACTGTGGCATCGCGATCAACCCGGACATTGTGGTCGCACAGATGGAAGGCGGCATGGGCTTTGGGCTGTCAGCTGCGTTGAGCAGCGAACTGACCTTCAACGAGGGCCGGGTGGTGCAATCCAATTTTCATGACTACACCGTGTTGCGCATGAACCAGATGCCATCGGTCGAAGTGTACATTGTCCAGTCCGTAAAACCACCGACCGGCGTCGGCGAACCGGCGACACCGGTCATCGCACCCGCGGTTGCGAATGCCCTGACAGCGGCAACCGGTCAGCGTTTTGACCGCTTGCCGTTGCGGCTGTCAGCCTGAGCCACTGCGTCAAGCATGCCGCGCTACAGCACAGACCGGGAAATACTGCAAACCGCCATCCGCTGGCTGGGTCAGGGACACTGCCCGGCGCTGGTGACCGTGGCCAGAACCTGGGGCTCATCACCGCGCCCGGTCGGTTCACTGATGTTAATGCGCAAAGACGGCCGACTCAGCGGTTCGGTGTCGGGTGGCTGTGTCGAGGAAGACCTGCTGGCGCGTTACCGCGATCATCAACTCGGCGATAGCTTCCCGACCCTTATTGATTACGGTATAAACCGTGAGGAAGCCACACGCCTGGGGCTGCCATGCGGTGGACGCCTGGAACTGCTGATCGAACAACTCGATAGCACCAGCCAGTTACAAACCATGTTAGATAAAATCAAGGCCAGCGAACTCGTGGCGCGGCGCGTTTGTTTAACTACCGGTGAGGTCAGCCTGCATCCGGCCTCGGCCGGTGATGACTTTTACTATACAGATGCGTATCTCGGCAAAACCTTTGGGCCACGCTGGCAGATACTCCTGATCGGTGCCGGTCATTTGTCCGAATACGTTGCGCAAATAGCCCTGATGCTTAACTACCGTGTCATCATCTGTGATCCGCGGGAAAGCGCTGTAGATAAATCCGCTTTCGACGGTTGCGAAATCGTGAACAGTATGCCGGATGACGCCGTCCGGACTTATGTCGATCACAAACGCAGCGCAGTAGTTGCACTTACCCATGATCCCAAACTCGACGACATGGCCCTGCTGGATGCGCTGGTTTCACCAGCTTTCTACGTCGGTGCAATCGGTTCAAAACTCAACTGCGACAAACGCCGCGAACGGCTGAAAACCCTGGGCGTAACCGTGTCACAACTGCAATGCCTGCGCGCGCCCGTCGGTTTACCCATCGGCAGCCACTCACCCCCGGAAATCGCGGTGTCTATCATGGCTGAAATCACCTCGCTGCGGCATCAGGCAAAACAAAACTCACGACATGCAATAAGCGCCGCATGAGTGCGACCATTGTCGGAATTTTGCTTGCAGCCGGGGAAAGTTCACGCTTTGGCAGCAATAAACTGCTGCATCAATTAAATGACGGTACACCAATGGTGCTGGCATCGGTGCGACATCTTCACAATGTATTAATCCAAACCACTGCCGTTGTCGAAGATGCACACAACGAGGTCGCAAAACTCCTGGCACAGGAAGGCGTGCAGGTTGTTGAAAACCCACTTGCAAGCGAAGGTATGGGGGCCAGTATTGCCTGCGGCGTGGCCAGCAACCCTGGTGCACAAGGCTGGGTCATAGCCCTGGCTGATATGCCCTGTATCCCGGAAAGTGTGATTCAATCGGTAGTCACAGGGCTGGAGCGGGGCTCTGACATCGTCGCCCCGGTCTATAGAGAAATGCGTGGACACCCGGTCGGATTTTCAGCCCGGTATGCACAGGCATTGTTGCAATTACATAGCGACGAAGGTGCGCGCAGTGTTATACAGGCAAATAGTAATTCACTTGAATTAATCGAGACAACTGAAAAAGGTGTTATCGTAGACATCGATGCACCAGAGTCGCTGCAACTTATAGAACAGGACTGGGGCTTATGATTCGGTGCGGTCTACCCAAGATCGCCGGGCATACGGTTACAATGTTGTGCGATCTTTCCCGCGCAGGTAGTTCGAATCAGAATATCAGCAAGCCAGCAGTATGAACCGCGAGCTTGAAAAATTCACAAATCATCGTTTTATAGTCGTATTGCTGCTTATCTTTTTCCGCTACGATGGCGCTTACGCCGAAAGCAAAGAAGTAAAATCACCAAACGATGGAAAGCCGCTATGGGAAGTCGGTGTCGGGGCCTTTACCGGCTGGTTGCCGGACTATCCAGCAGCCGGACAAAATACGGTTCGTGTCATTGCCGCGCCCTACGTGATTTATCGTGGCGACTTTTTGCGCGTGGGTGGCGAGGAGAACAGGGGTGCGGTAAGCGGCCGCTTTTTTAAAAGCGATCGGTTTGAATTCGATTTAACACTCAGCGCTGCATTTCCTGTCGATTCCGGGAGTAACAACGCGCGTCGCGATATGCCGGATCTGGATTTTCTGTTCGGTATCGGACCTCAGTTGAGATTCAAGTTAATCAACGAGCCCGGCCACAGCAACCTGAATTTCAATGTGCAGGTGCGTGCTGTTTATTCGACAGATTTTTCATCCATTGACAGCCGTGGTTATGTTTTTAACCCGAAACTGAATTATGCCCGGCAGCATGTAAGTGACCTGGACCTGAATATATTCACCAGTGTTGGCCCCATTTTCGCAACTGAAAAACTGATGGACTACTTTTACGAAGTCGCCCCTGAATTCGTTACGCCGACCCGCCCTGCCTACGATGCAGATGCAGGTTATCTAGGCTCGAATATTACACTAGGCGTGTCAAAGCGCTTCAATAACCGATTTCGCCTGGTGCTCGGGACCCGGCTTGGCATCTATACCGGTGCCACCAACGACGACAGCCCCTTGTTCAAGGACGAGCTGAACGTGGGCGTTTTTACGGCTTTCGCCTGGTCTTTTTCCCAGAGTGATCAGCTTGCTCGTTGAATGGGGGCGGATTGATGCCCCATCGGCAATGTCTGCCTGCCAGGCCGGTACCCATACAGCCCGTATAAACCATAGACTTTAGGGAAAATGGCTTCTATTATTTTCTTGTAGCGCCGCCGAAGGAGATTCAATCATCCCCCGTTACTGCCCCTGCAATCCTGACCCCCTGGCAAGACATGAGTGATGTTCTGCGCTCACTGTGGGTAGGCAGCAAGTTGAGTACCCTGGAACAAATCTGTGCACGGTCATGGATTTACCATGGCCATCGATTTGAACTCTTTGTCTATGATGACGTCGGTAATGTGCCCGATGGGGTGGTATTGAGAGATGCCAATGCGATAATCCCTGAAAAAGACGTCTTTCTCTGGCGGGGAAGTTACGCTATTTTCGCCGACTTGTTTCGCTGGGCGCTGCTCTACGAACAAGGTGGCTACTGGGTCGATATGGATATGCTATGCCTGAAGCCGTTTGATTTTGAGGAAGACGTGTTATTTGGTTGTGAACACAGTAGTGCAGCCAGTATAGGCGTCCTGAAGCTGCCGGCAAAACACCTGATCGCACATGAAATGCTGTCATTGGCCAGAAATCCCAATCGAATAATCGGCAACGAAAAATTCAAGGTAAAACTAAAAAAATATTTACGAAATCACCTGTTATTCGGCTCTAAAACAGGGTTGAGGTGGGGCGAGGCAGGTGGACCCAAGGCATTTACCTGGATATTGAAAAAACATAATTATTTCCACCTGGGCAAGCCGTTTACCTATTTCTATCCTGTAGACCCGTTGAACTGGCGCTGCCTGTTTGACGAGACGCTGAAAGGGGAGCAGTCTTTTTATGCGACGAGCTACGCGGTGCACTTGTGGAATGAATTGCTGCGCCGCGATGGCTTCTGCAAAGAAGGGCCTTTTCACCCGGACAGTTTCGTGGCCGAACAACAGAAACGGCTGGAAATCGGTTAGCGGTTAACAGAAAAAGGAACACGAATGAGCGATAAATCCGAAACCCGAAATATGGCGCTGTTCTGCGACTTCGAGAATGTTGCCCTGGGTGTGCGCGACGCAAAATATGATGCCTTTAACATCCAGAAGGTGCTGGAGCGCTTGCTGCTCAAGGGCAGCATTGTGGTCAAGAAGGCCTACTGCGACTGGGATCGTTACAAGGAGTTCAAGGCGGCCATGCACGAGGCAGCCTTTGAGTTGATCGAGATTCCTCATGTGCGTCTGTCCGGCAAGAACTCAGCCGATATCCGCATGGTCGTCGACGCCCTGGACCTGTGCTACACCAAGCTGCATGTCGACACCTTTGTCATCATCAGCGGTGACTCGGATTTCTCTCCATTGGTCAGCAAGCTGCGGGAAAACAATAAGGTGGTCATCGGGGTCGGCGTGAAGAATTCCACCTCTGACCTGCTCATTGCCAACTGCGATGAGTTTATTTTCTATGATGACCTGGTGCGCGAGTCCGGCAAGCCGCGCCGCGCCCGGCGCAAGTCTGTCGCAAAGAAGGCAGGCAAAAAGAGTGCCGTGAAGACCGAGGACGACAAACAGCAGGATGCGCTGGACCTGGTCATGGAGACTATCGAGGCCCTGTTCAAGGAACGCGGCGCAGAGGAGAAGGTGTGGGGCTCAATGGTCAAGCAGACCCTGAAGCGCCGCAAGCCAGGCTTCGACGAGACCTATCATGGCTTCCGCACCTTCGGTCAGTTACTGGAGGAGGCCCAGGCGCGCAAGCTGATCAGCCTGGTGCTGGACGAGAAATCGGGCGGGTATATAATCAAGAGCCTGGCCTAGGAAGATGGGGGCCCCCGCCCGCGGCGCAACGACAACAAAGCGCGCACTTTTGCCTGGCGAGTAAGGTATAGCATGCAGACACTGATGCGCGATAGATTCTTTCCAACAGTCTTCAGGTGCACCAATGCACTTTAATAAGCGCTACGCCCACACTCTGATACTTGTATCCACTCTGTTGCTGACTGGCTTCGAAGGTTTCCAGTGCACGGATGAAACTGCAGGGGATACTTTTGGCGGGAATACGGATACCAGGATCAGGGTGAACGATGAACAGAAGATCTCCGCGAACAGCGGTAATTTTAATGGGGATCTCGACAACGGGGATCAGTTCGGCAGCGCCGTCGCAGATCCGGGTGACCTGGAAGGTGACGGTGTCAGAGACCTGGCCGTAGGCGCCCCCTTTGATGATGATGATGGCAACGACAGGGGTGCCCTCTGGATGCTGTTCATGGATGCCAACGGGCGGGTGGACCAGGAACAGAAGATCTCCAGCAGTGAAGGCGGTTTTGATGGAAATCTCGATAATGATGACCTGTTTGGCAGTGCGGTTGCGGGTATCGGTGATCTCAATGGCGATGGAGTTTTTGACCTGGCTGTCGGGGCGCCGGGGGGTGACGAGGGCGGCACGGATCGGGGCGAGGTCTGGATCGTGTTTCTCGATGACAGGGGCAGGGTCCGGCAGCAGCAACAGATAGCGGACAGCGCTGGCGGCTTTGGCGGGGATCTCGATAATAGTGACCGTTTCGGTAGTGCCATTGCCGATATCGGGGACGTGAACGGCGACGGGGTCAGAGATCTGGCGGTCGGTGCCCCGAATGATGATGATGACTCAGACAACGCGGGCGCGGTCTGGATCCTGATAATGAGAACGGATGGCAGGGTTGCTAGCTGGCAGAAAATTTCCAAAGACGCGGGTGGCTTTGGCGGCGACCTGAACGCCGGCGATAACTTTGGAGCTGCGATCGCCGGTATGGGTGATCTCGACAATGACGGGATCCCGGATCTGGCGATCGGGGCGCCCGGGAGTGACGATGGTGGCACGGATCGGGGCGCGGTCTGGATCGTGTTTCTCGATGCCGTGGGCAGGGTCCGGCAGCAGCAACAGATAGCGGGTGGCGCCGGCGGTTTTGACGGGAACCTCGATAATAACGACGGTTTCGGTAGTGCGATTGCCGATATCAGGGACATGAACGGCGATGGGATCAGGGATCTGGCGGTCGGTGCCCCGAATGATGATGACGGTTCCGATAACGCGGGTGCGGTCTGGATCCTGGTGATGAGAACGGATGGCCGGGTTGATGGCTGGCAGAAAATTTCCAAAGACGCGGGGGGCTTTAACGGCGATCTGAATGCCGGCGATCGCTTCGGAGCTGCGATCGCCGGCTTGGGTGATCTCGACAACGACGGGACCCCGGATCTGGCGGTCGGAACGCCCGGGAATGACGATGGTGGCACGGATCAGGGTGCGGTCTGGATCCTGTTCATGGACCGCTGAATCCAGCTGGCACATCTCGCAGCAGTTCTACTGCGGCCAGGGAAAAATACTGTTTTAACAATATGGACTGAACAACCGGTACCTGTGAGAGGCGGCGCAGTAGAGGTACCAGGCGAATTTTATTTAGTTTGCTTGATATCAATTACACCTTGATAAATTTTGTATAGTATTGGAATAAGACCACTTCATACTAAATGAGGAAAACCCATGTTAGGTGAAAAACACGATCTGATTCATGAGCTTCCGGAATACCGAGACCGTATCCATGACCTGAAAGTGACTAACAAGCATTTCGCTAATCGATTCGAGAAATATCATGATATCGATCATGAGGTCCTTCGAGTTGAAGGTGGTATCGAAAATACATCGGATGAATACCTGGTGGAACTGAAGAAAAAACGACTCGCATTAAAGGATGAATTGTTTGCAATGATAAGAGCTGAAAGCTGATGCGAGGTTTTCAATGGTAGATTACGCCGTATTTGAAGCCAGGCTACATGAATTACGTGATGAGATGACATTGCGTATTAATGCAATTGATAAAGAGATCCATCATCGTGAAGCCCCTGTTGAGAAAGATTTTGCCGAACAGGTTACTCAAGGGGAAAATAATGACGTGCTGAATGCGCTGGATAATGAAGCCAAAGTCATTGTTCAGCAAGTCGACAACGCCCTGCTTGGTATCAAGGAGGGTACCTACGGGGTATGTAAACGTTGCGGAAAACCTATTGCTGAAAAACGACTTGAGGCTGTCCCTTACGTAACATTATGTATTAAATGTGCAGAATAAACGTCTATCCCCTGGTATCACGGACGGCTCCTGCGGGAGCTGTTTTTGATCAAGACCATTCCGATCCGGATCGCAGTTATGCAGGGGCAATCAAGCGGCAAGTTGGTCGCGTACGCATCACTTCACGATCCCTTTTGGCGAGCAAGACTGACTGGCGCCGGACGGCTTACGTAGGTCAATCCAAATTAAAACGGTCGGTGACAAGTCACAATCGTTATCATTTGTCACCCGTCATGTAACCGAGATTAGTTTTACTCACTGAGTAGAAAAGAGGTGAAAACGCGTATGAAGCCAATTCTTACTGTTGAATTCCACGCAAAGGATCGGGACGTGGAGTTTGATGAAGAAAGCGTAATATTGCATAGTCCCGAAGAGCTCTTCAAATTCGTCGCGCCCGGAGGTGGATGCGAAACGATCCCGAACGAAGTGAGTGAGATCAGGATGGTGTTTTTGCGCCCCGAACATCCGAACGTCCAGAATCCGATTGCTGATCTACCCGCGACACTGCAACTCGGTATGGTGCTTTTCAACGGCCCGCTATCGGAAATTACAAATACCGCAGAACAGATCCTTGACAGGGCGGGGCGCGGCGAGCTTTCCAGGTCCTTTCTTACAGTTATCGGCGTAGCCCAGTGAACACCAGCGGCGTTACTGTGTAACCACTATGTTTGCCTGGATCGACTGCATTAAGAACAAGGTCCATGGATCTGGTTGCCGTGTCCAGCGCTATTGGTTTTGCAACAGCAGCACAGGGCTGCGCTCGACCACGGCGCGTGTACCCCAGTACCCGGCCGCACCGATGAGTAACGCACCCGCTATTGGCGCGCTGATCCATACCGGCCACTGAAAGCTGTACTCCAGGTGCAGCACTTCGCTGTACAGCACCCAGGCCAGGCATTCCGTGCCCATGGCTGCAAGCAGGCCCGCCAGTCCACCCAGGGCGGTGAACTCCGCCAGGTGTCCGGCCCGCAACTGGCGGCGGCTGGCACCGAGGGCCCGCAACAGCGCACCTTCATACAGCCGGTCATCCTGGCTGGCCTGCAGGGCGGCGAACAACACGGCAAAACCGGCCAGCAGGGTAAACACCAGTACATATTCTACCGCCAGGGTGACCTGCCGGAAGATACGGCCGACCTGTTCGATTACCCGGTCCATCTCCAGCACAGTCACTGCCGGGTAACGCGCCACCAGCTCGCGCAGCAACGACTTCTGTTCTTTCAGCAGATAGAAACTGGTCATATAGGTGGCGGGAAACCGGTCGATCACTTGCGGCGGAAACACCATATAGAAGTTGGGCCGGAAAGACTCCCACTGCACGCTGCGGATACTGGCAACCTCGGCGCTGAAGCGCTGTTCGCCGACCGCGAAGCGCAGTTCATCACCCATCTTTATGCCCATGCGTTTGGCCAGCTTTGACTCCACCGATACCACTGGTTTTCCCGTATCGTCCGGTTGCCACCACTGTCCTGTCTGGATGCGGTTGTCTTCCTGCAGTTCAGTGGTCCAGGTAAGGTTGAGTTCACGGTTCAGGGCATTGTCGCTACGGGCCTCTTTGGTCACGGCCTTGCGCACTGCTGTGTCATTGATCTCCACCAGCCGGCCCCGCACCATGGGATAGAGTTGTGCGGTTTCAATGCCGGCATCATCCATGAACGCCTGAAAGGCCTTGACCTGATCCGGCAGGATGTTGATGGCAAAGTGATTAGGTACGTCAGCGGGCAGCTGCTGCTGCCAGGTCGTCAACAGATCGGTGCGTACCAGGGCGACCACCGCCATTGCCATCAGCGTCAGGCCGAAGGCCAGAATCTGGTTGATGCTGTTGCGCCTGCGGCGCCAAAGATTGTTGAATCCAAAACGCCAGGCTACGCCGACGCGGGTATTCAAGCGCCGGCTCAGCAACAACAGCAGCAAGGCCAGCAGACTCAACAGTGCGACCAGCACAATACCTCCGGCCAGCACCGACAGCGTTAACGGCCAGCTGTCGGTATAGCGCCACATCACCGCCACGATGGCGCAAAGCGCTGCACCGTAGACCAGCCAGGCGCGGCTGGGCAGTGGCAGCAGGTCACGGCGCAACACGCGCAATGGCGGTACACCTTTCAGGCGCATCACGGGCGGCAGCGCAAAGCCCGCCAGCGTGATCAGCCCGGTACCGAACCCCGCCAGCACCGGCCAGGCTCTAGGCGCGGAAGGGGTGGCGGGTAACAGATCGGTCAACAGGTACAGGAGACCGTACTGCGCTACCCAACCGACGAAACAGCCGACGGCCGAGGCGAGCAGGCCGATTACGAGTAGTTGCGGAAGATAGAGGCCGAGCAGATCCCGCTGCGAGGCGCCCATGCAGCGCAGCATCGCGCTCATGTCGAAATGCCGTTCGCTGTAGCGTCGTGCTGCCATGGCCACGGCGACCCCCGCCAGTACGATCGCTGCCAGCACGGCGAGCCCGAGGTAACGTTCCGCGCGTTCCAGGGCCGAACCCACGGCGCGGCGGCCTTCCTTTACACCAACCAGCTCGTGGCTGGGTCCCCGGCGCGCCTCCAGCCAGTCGCGGAATTCCGCCACGTCCGGTTCCCGGCCCGCAAACAGGTACTGGTATTTTAGCCTGCTGCCCGGTTGTACCACGCCGGTGGCTGGGACATCTTCCATGCGCATCAGCAACCGCGGCGCTATATCGAAGGGGTTCGCGGTACCGCCAGGCTCAAAGGTGATCACCCGGCTTATGTTAAGTGTATGGGCACCGACTTCCACCGGGTCGCCCACCTGCAAGCCCAGAGCCGTGAGCAGGCGAGGCGCTACCCATGCCTCTCCGCGGCGCGGCAGTGTTTGCGTATCAGTGTCAGCGGCGAACGGAGCCGACGCTGTGCGCAGACTGCCTCGCAGGGGAAAACCATCCTGCACCGCCTTCACACTGGAAAGCAGCAACTCCTCGCCGCCGACCACCACACTGGCAAACTCCAGGGTCTCGGTGGCCTGCAGTCCAGCGGTGCGGGCCTCGTTCAGCCAGCCAGCGTCCACCGGGCGCGGGCTGACCAGGGCCAGATCGGCACCGAGAAAGTCTGATGACTGGTTCGCCATGCCCCGTGCAAGCCGGTCGGTGAAGAAGCCGATGGCCGTGCTGGCCGCCACGGCGATCACCAGGGCGGCCACCAGGATGCGTTGTTCTCCGGAGTGCCAGTTGCGGATCATCAGCCGCATGGCCAGGCGCCAACGGATCATGCGCCGCGCTCCGTTTGCACATCGGAGACAACCCGGCCGGCTTCCAGCCGGATCAGCCGTTCACAACGGACGGCCAGGTGCTCGTCATGGGTCACGAGTACCAGGGTGGTGCCCTTATCCTGGTTGAGGCGGAACAATAGATCGATGACCCGTTCACCGGTCACGTTGTCCAGATTACCGGTAGGCTCGTCGGCAAACAGGATGGCCGGTTCGGTGGCAAAGGCGCGCGCAATGGCCACCCGCTGCTGTTCGCCGCCCGAGAGCTGTTTCGGGTAATGCTGCAGGCGTCCTTCCAGTCCCACGCGGCTCAACAGTTCCGTGGCCCGGTGCTTCGGAGCGCGCTCGCCCTTCAGTTCAAGTGGCAACATGACGTTCTCCAGCGCCGTCAAGCCGGCTAGCAGCTGAAAGGACTGGAATACGAAACCCACCAACTCACCCCGTACCCGGGCTCGGCCATCTTCGTCCAGATCATTGAGTCGATGCCTGGATAAAAACACCTCGCCGCCAGAGGGAAGGTCCAGCCCGGCGAGCAGCCCCAGCAGGGTGGACTTGCCGGACCCTGAAACACCGACAATGGCCACGGCCTCCCGCTCCTGGATCTCGAGGTCGACGTCCGTGAGGATATCCAGGGGGCCGGCGGCAGTTTCCACTCTTTTACTCAAGTTTCGTGCGGCGATCATGGTGGTATGCTGTGTTCCTGTCATGTTGAATCAAATCCTGCTTCTACTGTTATTGAGTCTGCCGACTGCGGCGTCTGCACAGATCATACTGATTGTCGGCGATAGTCTCAGCGCTGCCTACGGTATTCCGGTAGAACGCGGATGGGTTTCCCTGCTGCAGCAACGTTTGGACAGCGAGGGTTATCCCTACCGGATCGTCAATGCCAGCATCAGCGGTGACACTACCGCCAACGCCCGCGCCCGGCTGACCCCGGCGCTTGCCAGCCATGAACCGGCTGTGGTGCTGCTGGAAGTCGGTGGCAACGATGGTCTGCGTGGCCTGTCACTTAAGGAAATGAAAAGCAACCTGGCCGCCATGATTTCCAGCGCGCGGGAAGTCGGTGCACAGGTAATGTTGGTCGGTGTGCAACTGCCTCCCAACTATGGTCCCCGTTATACGGAAAGGTTCCAGGCCATCTACCATGAGCTCGCCCGGGAACGCGATTTAACCCTGTTGCCTTCGCTCGTAGATGGAATCGGCACCGCGTGGAATCTGATGCAGTCAGACGGTATTCACCCCAACGTCGCCGCCCAGCCCCTCATTGTGGATCGCGTCTGGAAAGAGTTGGAGCCCCTGCTGGACCAGCGGAGCAACCCGGCGAGTTCGTCTAACTAATTATAAAACATAATAATTTATTCTTTCTTGAACTGCGCGGTGCCGTCGCATGGGGTTTGCAGGATCCAATTTGCAATACAGGGCGTGTATGATAGCGCGTCGTACAAGGTGGAAGGGCCGTGACAGAATGCGCAACACCCGTATACCCATACTGACCGTCAGACTTGCTGCGCTGCTGGCGCTGTTTGCAGCGCCGGTTAAAGGTTCTGATGAGATGCCGTTCGAGCGGCCGGATTCCCTGCAACCGGCGGTTGGGTTCTGGACCCGGGTATACAGTGAAGTAGACTCACTCTCGGGTTTTATTCACGACAGCAGAAATCTGGATATCGTCTACGAGACGCTGCGGCTTAACTGGTACGACAGCCCGCAAGTTCAGGAGCGCAAGATAGAGCAGGCGGTGCAGCACTATCAAGACGCGCTGCACTCGCTGGCCACCGGTAAGCGAGAGGATCTGACTGCCCGCGAGCAAAAGGTGCTGGCGCTGTGGAGAGACAAGGATAGCGGTGAGACGCTGGAAGCCGCTGCCGACAGGCTGCGCTTTCAACGCGGGCAGGCGGATCGTATTCGCAACGGCGTCATTCGCGCGGGTGCGTGGGAAAACCATATACGGAAGACGCTGCGTGATTTCGGCCTGCCAGAGGGACTGGCGGCGCTTCCCCATGTCGAATCATCCTATAATCCGAGTGCTCAGTCGCATGCTGGAGCCGCCGGCCTGTGGCAATTCACGCGTTTTACCGGACGTCACTATCTGCGTGTCGATCATATCGTTGACGAGCGCGTCGATCCTGTTAAATCAACCGATGGCGCCGCGCGTCTGCTTCAGAAGTATTATTCGAAGCTGCATAGCTGGCCTTTGACGATCACGGCCTACAACCATGGCTTGTCAGGCGTGCTCCGTGCCGTACGGGAGACAGGCAGCACAGACATCGGCGCTATCGTGCAGGCTTACACGGGGCCGCGTTTCGGTTTCGCTTCACGTAATTATTATGCGGCGTTCCTGGCTGCGGCCGATGTTACACGCAACGCGGAAAAGTATTTTGGCCCACTCGATCGGCAGGAGGCCGAGGACCAATGGATTGTGAAACTGCCAAGTTTTTTGCCGGTCAGTGATCTGGTTCAACAGCTGGAGCTGGATACGGATGTTATCAAGTCGCTCAACCCGGCCTTGCAGCACGCGGTATGGAGCGGCAACAAATATGTGCCGAAAGGTTACCAGTTACGGCTGCCGGCGACGACCGGAAGCACGGCGATCACAGCACTGCTTAACCGTGTGCAAGGACAGGCGCAGCAGGTCCCGGATTATTTCTACCAGGTGCGAGAGGGTGATACCTTGTCGGGCATTGCGCTGCACCATAACCACAGTGTCCATGATTTGATGGAGCTGAATAATCTCAGCAGCCAGAACCGGATCCTCACCGGCCAGTCGCTGCGCCTGTCCAGAGCAGCGCTACCCGACGCGATCCAGGTTGCGGCGATGGAGTCGCTGCAGGGCGACGACGAGCCTGTACTGCTGCCCGCGTCCGATGTATCAAGCGAATCCATGGCCACGGCACGCTGAGCGCGCAAACGCTCCGACGTTTTCCCGCATTGCATTTGGGTAACCCTGGCTGGCTTGTATGCAGACGCCACCTTTGGTGTCGCCCACGCGGTACTCCAACGACTTGTGCCCCGCGCATGACCTGTTGACGGGGGTCGGCTGCACCGGTTGCCGGCGATCGCTATAATCGGGTTCAGGCTGAACAGGCGGGAGCTAGCAGGCGATGTCAGACAAGCAAATCGACAACCAGGCAGACGGGGAAAGTTTCGATCCAGTCTGCATCAGCGAGCAACAGTTCGACAAGGCCTCACGTCTTATCACACACCTGAAAAAAGGCCTGATCGATTTTCTCAAGCAGCCGAAACGGATCAACATAATCAACTTTCCCATCGAGCTGGATGACGGTTCGGTGGAATCCTTCCAGGCATATCGCGTAGTGCATAATCGCGTTTTCGGACCCGGCAAGGGCGGCATTCGTTACCATCCCGATGTCACGATGGAAGAGGTGGTATCGCTGGCCAAGCTGATGACCTGGAAATGCGCCCTGGTGAATATTCCCTTCGGCGGCGCCAAGGGCGGTGTGGTCTGTGATACAAAAAACCTCAGTGAAGCTGAGCTCAGGCGTATTACCCGGCGTTTTACCTCAGAGATGTCTGATGTGATCGGTCCCTACAACGATATCCCGGCGCCTGACCTGTACACTAACGAACAGACCATGGCCTGGATATTCGATACCTACGATGTACTTCACCCCAACCATAACAACCGGCCCGTAGTGACTGGCAAGCCGATCAGCATGGGGGGGGCCTTGGGCCGTCATGAAGCCACGGGCTACGGCTGCATGTATGCAGCCCAGCGTTTTCTGTCCAGGGCACTGATACCCGAGCAGCAGGACATCGCCGGAGCGCGTGTGGCAATACAGGGGTTCGGTGACGTCGGCTCGATGGCGGCAACGGCATTTTTCCGCGAGGGTGCCAGTATTATCGCCATCAGTGACAGCCAGGGTGGCGTCTATCGTGAAGCAGGACTTGACCCGGCTGATATCGAGGCGTTCAAATCGGAACACGGCACGGTGGTTGGTATGCCGGACACGATGACCATCACCAACGCCGAGTTACTGGAACTCGATTGCGACATCCTTTTACCAGCCGCGCTGGGCTACCAGATCCACGCCGGCAATGCCGGCAACATCAAGGCCCGGTTGATCGTTGAAGGCGCTAATAATCCAACCACGCCGGCAGCGGACGACATGCTAAAAAAGAAGGGTATTCACGTCTTGCCGGACATTCTTGCCAATGCTGGTGGCGTCACCGTGAGCTACTACGAATGGGTACAGAACCATGCAAACGAGCAGTGGGATGCTGAACAGGTCGATGAAGCGCTCAAGGCCAGAATGTACGCGGCGGTGGACACCGTGTTCAACCGCTGGCAATCGTATGTTGTCGGCGAACGATCTGCCGGCGATGCTCAAACAGCGGACGCAGTGAGTCAGGACATACCCGATTTTCGTACCATTGCCCTGGCTATCGCCATCGAGCGGGTGACAGAAGCGACCCTGTTGCGCGGCATCTGGCCATAGTGTACACACGGCCTGTCGGGCCGCGTTAATCTTCCAGGTCACGGGGTCAGCACACTCGAAAACAGCGCAGTAATGATTTGGAGAACCCCGGCTCCTTTAAGATGGCTACGAAGCCTCTAAAAATATGCTGCTAATGCTGCAATAGAGATTCCCCCATTAGAGGAGACTGTATGTGCTTTTCTGCAACAGCGAGTTTTAGTGCATCTGTCGTTCTGATACCTGTCGGAATTTACTGCGTAAGGAAATCGGCCAGTCTTCAAAAGCAGTATTGGGTTTTTGCATTACTACCATTGATGTTTGGTACCCAGCAGTTTTTTGAAGGTTTAGTCTGGTTGGGGATTGAGCCAGACGGTGGCGGTACAACTCGATCAGCAGCCTTGGGGTACATGTTTTTCTCCCATCTGTTTTGGCTGATCTGGATTCCTCTCGCTTGTTATGTCGTCGAAAACAGCACAATTAAGAGAAAATTAATTTTTATCCTGATCTTTATCGGTGCGGCACACGGTCTGTTGATGTATATCCCCCTGTGGTTTCACAAAGATTGGCTGTCAGTTGAATTGGTTAGACAGTCCATCGATTACAAAGCAACTCTGCTGTATGACGAATATATCCCGAGGATAATCGTGCGAGTTTTCTATGCGCTTATTATTCTTGTGCCCCTCCTTGTAGCAAGTGATCATCATATAAGAATTTTTGGTGTGATTATTGCGGCCTCGGTAGCAATCTCAACCGTATTTTTTGGCTATGCCTTTATTTCGATATGGTGCTACTTTGCAGCAGTGTTGTCTTTTTATATTCTTGTTATGATCCTTCTAAAAACAAAGAGGACTGAAGACAAGTTATAAAAACAATTGAAAATTAAAAGGGTCGATGACAAATCGTTATCATTGTCACCGACCCCTGAATATTTCAGTGTTATACTTACAATGAATAGACAACAGGAATAAGAGCATGGTCATGAAATACCTGTGCTGCGTGTGTGCCGGGTTGCTGCTTGCTTGCCGTATTGCCGCCGCCCATGATGAACCACAGGACAACAGTTGGTGGTGGAGCGACGCCTGGTGGGGTGATGGCCAGATCGAGGTCCCGGATAATTTTCCGATAAAAACAGAGTGGACCAAATATCACAGTGGTGACCTGGATGTGCCGGCCCTGGTAGCGCGCCCCGCAGGGGAGGGAAAATATCCAGCAGTGCTGTTTCAACACGGGCGGCGCGGACTGGACGAGCGGGTTCAGCGCCTCGTGCGGCGGGTTGCAGCACGTGGCTTCGTGGTGCTGGCCCCGGATATCTACAGCGCGCATTTCATTGGCAGCCATCCCATTGAGCACGATTACGCGCTGGAAGAAGATGTTAACGCGGCGGTGGATGTGTTGCTGGCGCGTGACGACATCAGTACAGACAAAGCCTGCCTGTATTCGCATACACGTGGTGGTTATTACACCCTGAAGGTGGCGACCACCTTCGGGCGACAGAAAAAGGACATCGCCTGTTATGTGTCCTACTATCCTCACCTGCAGGATCCGAATGCACCCGAGCCGCAACAGGTCTATGGCTATGCTCCCGAAATCGATGAACTCACCTTGCCGACACTGGTGTTTATCGGTGACGAGGAACAGTACCAGCGCCGCCGCGTGATCGAAACCGGCATCCAGGTGATGCAGGACAAGGGCCGCGATGCGCGACTGATTATTTATCCCGGGGTGGGGCGCGGTTTTGATTTTCGTCCCGAGAGCGTGCGCACCTTTGCCGACGACCTGGCCGCAAAAGATGCCGTACAACGCGCAGCGCGGTTCATGCGCAAGCACCTGGAACAGCCGCAAGCGGCGCTTGGTGCAGTTGAAGCTGAGCCATTGAGCGGCGAAGCGCTGTATAACAGCGACAAGGCGCCGGACTCAATGCTCTATGACTTGCCGCAGGAAGTCGTGCCGGGGGTGTGGTCGGCGATCGGGGCCACTGCACCGGGGACCTATGCCAATTCCGGGCACAACAACAACCTGTCGTTTGTGGTTACCGATGCGGGTGTGCTGGTGGTCAACGCCGGCGCGAACTACCTGCTGGCGAAGGCCCTGCATGACGAGATCAAAAAAATCACCGACCAGCCGGTGAAATACGTGGTACTGGAGAATGGCCAGGGTCACGCTATGCTGGGCGCGAGTTACTGGCAGGCGCAGGGCGTGCCGGTGATCGCGCATGTCGATGCGTTGCACGAAATAGAGGAGCAGTCGTTTGCACTGCTGGAAGCAATGCAGGGGCGCGTCAAGGAAAAAGCCAAGGGGACGAAGGTAGTGATGCCGGATGAAACCTTTACCGATAAAAAGATTATCGAGCTGGGTGGCGAACGCATTGAGCTGTTACACCTCGGCCCGGCGCACAGCCCGGGTGACATTGTCGTGTGGCTACCTGACAATAAGCTGGTGATCTCGGGTGACATGGCGTTTCACCAGCGCATGTTGCCGCTGTTCGAACATACCGATACAAAAGCCTGGATCGAGACCTGGGACGCATTCGAGGCGCTGGGTGCAGAGGTGGTGATACCCGGGCACGGGGAGCCGACCGACATGGCAACGGTAAGAAAGTACACCCGGGATTACCTGATGTACCTGCGCGAGAAGATCGGTGCGGTGATCGAAGATGGCGGCACATTGCAGCAGGCCTACGAGATCGACCAGTCGCCGTACATGCACCTGCCGACGGCGGAGTTTCTCGCCAGGCGCAATGCAGGGCAGGTATTTCAGAGTATGGAATTTGAGTTCTGATGAACAAACCGGAACACTAAACCGAACAGGCGCCGGGTCAGCAACGCAACCGGAGTATGGGGGCGATGATCCCAGCGCACAGTATACGGTTTACGATGATTTGATGTGGTAGCTACGAAGGCTTCAAAGCATCAATCCAGGGAGGCAGATTTCGGCATGATTTCGCGGCAATCAGAGCGAATATTGCGGCAAATAACAATTCAATAATTGTGGTATATAGGGGTAAGGGCTGTTATTCTTCCTATACTGCTGTATCGCATGTGCCTGGTTCCTGTCTGACTTTGATTTCCCGGTATCTCTACTATTATTCCTTCCTCCGATTTAACCTTATGGTTTTATTAGTGTTAATTGATTTCTGGCAATCAAGGTTCATGGAACTTTAATTTAACTTCGTCATTTATCGTCCGATAAGGTAAGGATCAGATATCTGATTGATTATTTTAAATTTTGTTTACCTTCAGGATTTTGCTCATTGAATGAGTTAATAACAGGCAGGATGGCATTGTGAAATTCTATAACCCTCGTAGAGGTTTGTTGACAGTCGTATTAATGGTGCTCGTAGCGGCTTCTCTGCTTGTTACATCCGGCTGTGATAAAAAAAACGGAGCGGAAATTAAAACAATCGGAATTGTTTTATTCGGTGATTCCCGTCAACCCCAGGTGGACGGATTTAAAAATGAGTTATCCCGACTCGGATACAAAACAGATACATCGATTAAGTACGTGATACGAAATGCAAAGAACAAACGGCCGGAATTGAAGGTGCATGTTCAGGAATTGATTGATCAAGACGTGGACCTGCTTGTTGCGGCAGGAGGACTTGAAGCAGATACAATGAAAAAAATGATTGGAGATTCAAAAATACCGGTTGTTGTGCTTTATGTGAATGCAATTTTAGAAAGAGGTTTGGTTGAAAGCCGCCGAGATCCTGGTTGGGATGTGACCGGCGTTGATAACCTCAATGCAGAGCTATCGGGTAAGCGGGTTGAACTGATGCAGGACCTGTTGCCAGATATGAAAACGATCCTGATCCTCTATTACGAGAAAATCACACCTTCACGTATTGGTGTAGCCAAAGCCAGGGAGATGGCGGAAAAAAGTAATATTGTGATAGATGCTAGAGCAGTATCCAGTCGAGATGAAATTAAACAGACGATGGAAAGCCTTAAGCCAGGTGAGGTCGATGCCATGCTTACTGTGCCGACTGCGCCGATAGATAACGCGTTGAAAGATGTTATTTTGCCGAATGTTAATCGATTGAAGCTTCCTTTAATGACCCATTCCCGGCCGTTAGCAGAGAAAGGCGCGTTGGCCAGTTATGGTGCCCACTTCTATGATATGGGAGCTCAGGCTGCCCGTCTGGCTGATAAGGTAATGAAAGGCATTGATGCCAACAAAATTCCTTTTGAAACACCCAAGAAATATGTTTATACGATGAACGAAGAAGTTAAGGATGAAATGGGTGTTCAGATAAATGACATCGTACGTATTCAGATTAATGAATATATTAGAACCAGTAAATGAATAAGTTTGTAGTCAAGAGTCCACGGCGTATCGCCAACAAGATTATTTTGTTGGTTTTGGCGCTGGAGCTGTTCTCTATAGCGTTGTGGGCTTCGCTCACCTATAGTGGCTCGAGAGATGAGCTGATAAAATCAAAAAGCGGTCAGTTGAATGAAATTGCATTTAGTACGACAAATGAAATAGGCCAGTTTTTCCTGCCCATTTTTATAGAAGCTGATGTGATAGCTGCGGCAATAGCCTCAGATGTGAACGAGCCAAGTACCCAAATACCTAACTTATTATACTCGTTCATAAACCACCGTTCTGAGATTGAAGAAGTGAGTATAGTCGATAACCAGGGGCGAGAAGTGAAGCGCGTTTCTCGCATGGTCGGAGTCGGAAAAAAGGAAGCACGGCAATTTAACAATGACCCCCTGATAGAGAATGCCCTTCTAGGTGAACCAAGTATCGGAAGCGTCATTTTTTCCGAGTATCTTGAGCCGATGGTAAGTGTTGCCACACCCGTGAAGTCTGACAAGGGAGAAGCTCGGGTAATTCTGACCGTTATTAACCTGAAATGGTTGTGGGACACTGTTCAATCACTTCAAGTTGAACAACGTGGATATGTGTATGTTGTCGATGAAGCATTAAAACTGGTGGCCCATCCGGATCCGAGCCTTGTGCTGTCAGGGATGCATTTACAAGGCTCAGCGGTTTCTCAACACCTCTTTAATGATGCCGGTCAGAAAGAGCTGCGAATTTATAAAAACTTTTCCGGAAATACTGTCGCCGGGGTTAGCCGATTTGACCCCGTCCATCGCTGGTGGATTGTTGTAGAGCAACCGGTCGATGAAGCACTTGCACCGCTGGATCGTGTAATAAACCGTTTTGTTATGGCATTTATTATAGTGACAATTATAACTATGCTGACGGTGGTCTACTTTTCCAAACTGATGATGCGCCCATTGGAAAACCTCGAGAAAGCCATTGATCAATTGACACATGGCGACAGGGAGGTTCGCGTAAGTATACCGAGAAATACCGAGTTGTCTTCGTTGTCGGAGGCATTTAACGAGATGGCTGTCAATCTTAATGAGAAAACAGATAAGCTGGAATACCAGGCTTACCACGATGTGCTAACAAATTTGCCTAACAGAAAGCGGTTATTTAAATATATTGAAAGTAAGCTGAAGAAAAGCAATCAGATCATCAAACCGTTTTCATTATTATTACTTGACCTTGACAGGTTCAAGGAAATCAATGATTCATTAGGTCATAAATGTGGTGATCTGCTGCTTAAGGAGTTAAGCGGGCGATTGTTGGGCGTATTGCCTGGAGATGACCTGGTGGCGCGCCTGGGCGGGGATGAATTTGCTGTTGTTCTTGAAAATGCAGATACCGTAGAAAAGGCGAAAGTAGTAGCCGAAAAGGTGAGAGCAGTTATACAAGAGCTTTTTGAATTGGAAGGCATGAGGTTGTTGATTGATGCCAGTGTTGGTATTGCAATGTATCCTGCGCACGGTGATAACAGCAACATCCTTATGCGTAGGGCCGATGTTGCAATGTACCATGCGAAAAAGTCAGGAATGGGCATCGCGGTATATGATGAGAGTTACGATATCAATAGCCAGCAACGACTGGCATTGATTAGTGGTTTACCCAAGGCAATAGAAGAAAATGAACTGGTTCTGCACTACCAACCCAAGATCAGAGTTTGTGACAGGAAAGTGACTGGTGTAGAGGCTTTGGTTCGTTGGGAGCATCCTGAGCATGGTTTATTACCGCCAGATCAATTTATACCCATAGTAGAACTCGGCGATTCTATTATTGCATTAACAAATTGGGTGATTAACCAGGCATTTTCAGACTGTCGAAAATGGCAGGATCAGGGTATTGATGTCGATGTTGCTGTTAATGTGTCAACACTGAATATTCAGGACGAGGGGTTTGTCAAACATCTTAGCGGAAAGATTTTGGAGCATCATATTGATCCTGGAAAAATTCAGCTTGAAATTACCGAAAGCGTCATCATGGCGGATACAAAAAGAGCATTTAAGACAACCAGCGCTCTTGATTCAATGGGGGTAAGAATATCCATCGATGATTTTGGTACGGGATATTCTTCACTGGCGTATATCAAGAAAATACCCGTTAATGAGCTAAAGATCGACAAGTCGTTCGTCATGGATATGGAGACAGATGAAAATGATTCTGTCATTGTAAGATCAACAATCGATTTGGCACATAATCTCGGGCTAAAGGTAACAGCGGAAGGCGTAGAGACTGACACCGCATTGGATTTGCTTGATGTTCTCGGATGCGATTCTGCTCAAGGATTTCATATCTGCCGCCCCATTCCTGCAGAAAAACTGGCAGCCTGGGTGTCAGAATGGCAGGGAAAAAATTGTATGCACATCAATATCCATGATGAAAATACATTTGATCAATCAGCTTAGGATCAGTGTGTTTGAAAAGCGCACGGTAATGTTTTCAAGGGCTCTGGCCACTTGATAACGCAGCTGGTCGACGTCCACGTTGCAATTGAGTCTCATCCACTGCTGGTTCATTGATTCTGCTGGATAGTCTTTCTGTTTAGGGTTCCACCGCACGCTGTGCCAGCAAAGCCTGCATCGCGGCCAGCAACTGTGGTATGTCCTGTTTATCTGGCTTGATATCCACGTGGGCAAAACCCCCGGTGAGAAACAGCTGCACGCGCCCGGGTGGCAAAGCCCGAGCCAGCGCTACGCTTTCCGTATACGGGATCATGGTATCGCTGCGCCCGTGAACCAGGATCGCCTGTGCGCGAAAGCGCGACAGATCCTGTACGGCGGGATTGAGTCCGTCCAGTTCATCGCGGATGCCTGGCGGCAACTGTGCGATGAGTGCGGGAACGCGAGCGGGATCTTCATTGGCGAGCAGTGCCACCAGGGATTGTGCGTCAGGCCTGAGTTGCTGTAGATGAGGCTCGGGGTCATCGCCGGCCTCATTCATCATGCGCCTGGCTAACTCGCCAAGCGCTGCACGGTCTTCGGCATCTTCCAGCAAGTCGGCATTGGACAGCGTGAATACCCATTTGATATAGGGATTCGGCCGCTGATAAATCCACTGATTTCCGCTTTCTCCCTGGTAATATCCCGTGGTGAAGTAAGTCACAATGCTCTGCAAGTCGTAGTAGCCGCCGAGTGTCACAACGAATTGCACCTGCTCGCGCACCCCGGGCTGCAGCGTGGCCAACAGCACCGGACCGGCGCCATAACTGAAACCCGCCACACCGGCGTGGCCCTGCGGCGCCCAGTCAGGCCGGGACACCAGGTAACGAAAGGCGTCGGCGACTTCGCGTACGTTGCTTTTACGCACCTTGTAATCCCGCAGCCCTGCCAGATCCGGTGTCAACACCGCAAACTGCAAGCGAGCCAGCGTATACGCGAGGGCAACCAGGCGCCTGTCATCTTTGCCGGCCGGCACCACGCCAGGTACCAGCACGATGCCCGCTCTCACCCCTTCGGGTGACAGGTAAACATCACCTGTGTAGTGGCGGCCATCGATTTCGTATGCAATGCCCCGTCGTGAAGGTAACGGCGTGCGCTCCTTCAAGCGGCTGTGGCCGGGTCCGGCGACGATATCCGCCAGCGCCAGCGCGGCATCCGTGTCGCCGAGTTGTGGCGGTGCACAACCGATCAATGCTGAAAAAAATGTAAGCAGGGCAGGGAAACGAAGGCAGCGAAACCCAACTCCGGCGTATGCCATCAGTACTTGTTCTCTAACCGCATTGATCTTGTCATTGGCGTGGGTATGTTCCAGCAAGTGCGATCCAGGATCAACCCCCCTGATTATAAATGCGAATTTTCCACGACCTTTACTTCTTCCTGCTTGTCACCTAATTCGCCTAACCAGGCCACCAGTGTTCTACCCACGCGCTCCAGGCTGTCCGGGCTCAACTTGTCGGGCGTGTCTTCCTGAGTGTGCCAGTAGCGGTAGTCGAAATCGATAACGCTAATGGCCGGGATACCCGCATTGATAAAAGGTAGATGGTCATGGCCCAATGCGTGGCGCAGACGCGGGATGATCTGCCTCTCGTAACCGAGGCGCGCGGCGACCTTCCAGACTTCTCTGCTCAGTGCGCGGTCCGAGAATTTTTCAAAAAAGATCTGCTGGTCGGCATCGCCCACCATATCGACAATGACCACCGCTTCGGGAACGGCATCGAGATCCTTGACCATTACATCAGCACCGACGGAATAGGGCCATTCGTCGATACCACCGCGGTCTTCCGCATCGAAAAAAGCCAGCCATACCTGGTGACCGGTACCCTCGACATCGAGAACCCGGGCGATCTCTAGCAGCACAGCGACACCGCTGGCGGCATCGTTCGCTCCCGGAACAGGTAATCGCCTTGCCTCTGGATACCATTCCCTGTCCGAAATCGGGCGGGTGTCATAATGAGCGCCCAGCATCACGATCGGACCGGCACCGGATTTTGCGACGATGTTTCGACCTTTGATGCCCCTGAATAAGAATGGCTGGATATCGACATCCCAACCCAGCTTGTACAACTCATGGATGATCTGTTCGCCCGCGTTCCAGCCTGCTTCAGTCCCCACAGGCCTCGGGCCCAGTGCAACCTGGTTAACGACGTGCGCATAGGCATGATCGCCGCTGAAACGGGGTCTGACGGGTAGTCGATGAGCATCAGTGGTGGTGGCGGAAGCAGGCTGTTCGGTATCGACAGTAACGGATGGCAGCCTCAACTGGTCATTTTTGGCCAGTGCTTTATCACCATCGATATAAACCGGCACTGCCATCGTCAGCAAGACCAGCAGGCTGACTGGTAGAATGACATAACGCCGCTGTTGCTGTTTCATGTGCTCATCCACTCATCCACCCCGTTTGACGTGTTCGGCCCCCGATAATGGATAGCGACACGTCTTGGAAAAATTTGAAGTAGAGAGTAATAATCAATGGGGTAGAGCACATTTAATTCCAATATTAGCGAGAACTGTGCTCTACCCCATTGATTTGTTCCTGTCGTTAAACTCCGATCGGGGTAATGCAAATTAATACAAAAATCGAGCAACACAGACCTAGTGCGGTCTTGATTCAGGCTGTAAAAGCAATATCAACCAAGAGCGTATAAAAAGCTAACGTTTGCGTGACCAAAAACAGAGGGAGTTTTACAGACACACGCGCTTGGTTCTCCAGTCTCCGCTACCGTGCGGTCCTGAGCTGTAAAAAATGTTTGTGTGGACAATGCGAGTAGCGTCAATGCAGGGGGCGGGATACCCACAAACCTGGAAGCTGGTGAGCAGTTCGAGATCACCGGAAATTGTGTTAAAGAATGAAAGTTGAGGGAGTTGAGGGACATTCCGGGAAACAACAGCCAGCCTCGCCGTGCAACTGGCCCAGGTCGATAACAACCGGGCGGTGATGACTTCCAAGATTTGAAGTTGCTCCTCTTGGGGTCGGTGTCAATTTACCGCATGTATGATCCGGTTGGTTGCACCACCCCATTTTTTATTACTCTTTTGAGATCATCGATTATTAGTAGTATTGCTGTTTTCCCTTATCTGTCCCCATCTGGCACTAAGGTTCGTTCGAAGCCCCTGTTGGTTCCGGAGGCTTTGTTCCTCCCACAGTTATCCTGGGCCAATCGCGCCTGGAAAAGGGTTTCTCGGGGGACTCTCTCTGGCCAACCGCTTTATTGCCTAGCGCCAGGATGGGTTTCAGTTTGGCCAGTTCTTCCTCGTCCGGCCTATAGGTGGTGAATTTCTGTTCGATCACCTTCTTGTCCTGGTACCAGATCTCAAAGACCCAGTCACCCTCAACCAGTTCATACTCTTCATCGAGGCCGTATCCGGTATAGGCGATGACCTGATTGGAGCTGATTTTCCCCTTGATCATGTAGTCGGAGCCGGTGGAGATCGAACCATCGGGCAAAGTCATTTCGGGGTGCTTCACAACCCGCCTGAGTTCGACATGGGCCGGCAGTGACGGGAGGGGCCAGATCCGGTACTGCAGGTACATCTGGCCGCCCTTGACCAGGGGAATACGCTCCGTTGTCCTTACCAGTTCAACCACCGGCTTCACGGTCGACTTGCCAGTGCCGGTACTGGGGTCGTCGATCACCCCGCTGCTGCGCACCAGTCGGTACAGGCCGGGTCGGCTTACGTGCCCCTTGAGGGGTTTGTCGAGATCGCCCGGCGTCGTCCCGGAAGACGCACGCTCGGGCGACGCCACAACTTCGGTGCTGTCTTGTGATTCGGGTGCGTTTGTTTCACAGCCGCCCAGCACGAGCAGCAATGCAATGGGAATCAGATACTTCATGGGATGACACTTCCTCTTTTGTTATTTATTAATCCACAAATCGGATGATAAGCATACAAAAAATTTTCGCTAAAAAACCCGGCGGGTGTGTTACGCCCGCCGGGTTTCACTAGCAAACAACCACGTTGCAGCTGGTTATGGCTTCACCTTACTGGGTGAATGCCTCGTGGATCGTCATCACCATGCGCGGATCGATGGTCTCGATAACACCGTCAGGCAAGACACTGGTGTCGTCGGCAGTGCCGTCACCCTGGGCGACGAAATTAAACTGCGCAATCGGCATGGCACAACCTTCGTTGCCTTCACCCGGACCGTAACCATCGGTCGGACTACCGGTGCATGGCAAACCACCAGCGCCATCTTGATGTGCTGCATCCATGCGGTACTCCAGGATCGCACCGCCCGGCACGAAGCACTGGTTGGCTGGATGGCCCGGACCCATGTTGCCATCCCCGTCCGCGTCACAACCGGGGTTAGCCGCAGAGGCTCCGAAATAGAGGGTCTCTACGTCACACTCGTCACCGGTCAGCGTGCCACCACCAGCGATCACCTCCGCCTGGACAAAGGCACAACCCGGTCCGGACATGCGGTTGATGGTGGTACCGGCGATGACGTTCACGCCCGGATCCAGCGCGAGGCTGCCGGTCCTGTGATCAGAGCCGGGTGCCGCAGCGAAGATATGCTGGCGGAACACACTTGGGTTACAAGGCGGATCTCCCGAAGGATCGGGAACGACAGCACCCGGAGCTTCACCTCTCAGGCAGTCCCTGGAACGCGAACGGCGGGTACCCCACAGGGTGCCATCCTCGGACATCCGGATAGCGCGCAGGTTGTCGCGGCGGTTGGGCGAATCGAAGGCAGGTGCATCATCGTACTCGAGACCAGCAGGGCAACCCTCATCGCCACAGTTGGACAAGTCGATCACGCGGATGACCTTGGCCTCGTTCTTTTTCTTACCCAGCTTGAAACCGCCGTCATCATCAGAGTCATCACTGTCAGCATCACCATTGGAACCAACCCCGGTACTGCTGTTGTCGATGCCGGCTTTCCAGTCGACGACGAACACCGCATCACCGTGGAACATGCTGATGAACAAGCCCTCGGAGGTGAAGATAACACCTGCCGGGCAAGTCCAGCGCGGGTCATTGGCATAAGGTCCTTTCGTAGGCTTGCTGTACTCGTCGACAACCTCAAGCGTGACCTGGTCGTATACCAGTACACGGCCATTGGCGCCGCGCTCCTCGGTGCTGTACACCGGCGGGAAGAACAAGTAGGACGAGTTGGTCGTCGGGACTGGTGGTCCTGGAAACGCGTTGAATGTTATGCCGCTCTCGCCCGGAACCATGGCGTCCGAGTTGGAGGCATTAAAGAAGTTCGCATCACAGACCGTCTGTGCGACATTGCCGTTCGGCATGTAACCGCTACCGAGCAGGCGTGGCACAAAACCATAACCGCCGCCGTTCGGGGATGGTGATGTCGGCAGGGTGGGGGCGGTCTTGATGGGTGTACCATCACGATGGAACGTGGTGACCGCATGCTGGGCGGCACTGGTAATGACGGCATGACCATCCTCGCCACCGGACAAGACACCCGTCGGTTTCCACGGTCCGGGGCAGTCGACGCCACCGTTGTCACAGATGGGTGTGCCGGCATTGGCTGCACTGAATGGGACGTCGACCGTGATACCGCGCTCACCGGTGGTGATATTCATCTCTACAACACGGCCGGGGCCGGGCGCGTTCGAGAACGGCCCATTCTGGGCGTCCGCCGCCATGAGATTGGACTCCGTACAGACCGGCGTGCCTGGCTCTGATGCTGGATCGTGCGCTACGGCACCCCCGGCAACCATGCTCAGGGCAACCGCCAGGCTGGTTGCAATACAAGGTTTAAAATATAGTTTCATTTGAAAACTCCTCACAAGTTTCATTCTTTAACATAATTTCCGGTGATCTCGAACTGCTCACCAGCTTCCAGGTTTGTGGGTATCCCGACCCCTGCATTGACGCTACTCGCAGTGTCCACACAAACACCGTTTCCAGCTCAGGACAGCACGGTAGCGGAGACTGGAGAGCCAAGCGCGTGTGTCTGTAAAACTCCCCCTGTTTTTGGTCACGCAAACGTTAGCTTTTTATACGCTCTTGGTTGATATTGCTTTTACAGCCTGAATCAAGACCGCACTAGGTCTGTGTTGCTCGATTTTCGTATTAAGTTGCATCACCCCGATTGGGGTTTAATGATGGGGGTTGGATAGAGGCGGACGGAGGATCAGTAAATTTTATGATGCAGGGTTGAAGTGAGAACTTTAATCAATCGTAGGGGGTAATATCATGCCCGTAAATATAGACAACATCGCGGTCATCGACCGGTCGATACGACCAAACGATAGTTCGACCGGCTACTTTACGTTGTTCGGTAAGCGCTGTACTGGTTTTCAGACAGGCTTTTGCCAGTCCCTTGTGATCGATGGGCAGAACGTCATAGACGTTTTTTACCTTAAGTTCCTGGAGTAGTTGCGATGTTGCGGGATTTATGAATTCCGGCACGCCATCCGGTCCCGTGGAAAGAACGGGATTGGGATTTGCTTCAGGCAGGCTTTCAGAATTGTTGGGGAGTGGGAGAAAATCAGAAATGTCGTACCCATAGATGCAAACAATCCTGCTTTTTTTAATCGGTCGATATGACCAAACGATGGTTCGACCGGCAACTTTGCGCATTTCGGTGAGCGTTGTCCCGGTTCTCAGGCAGGTTTTCACCAGTCCCCCGTGCTTGATAGGGAGAATATCATCTATGTTATCCATCTTCAGGGTCTTGAGCAGCTGCGACGTAGAGGGATTTGCGTATTGCTGCTTGCCATCCAATCCGGAGGCGAGCACCGGGCTGGGGTTTAGCTCGGAGAATCTGGACAGATACACCTGCGCACTTTCCATTTCTTGAAGGTATGTCATCCATCTGTCCCGGATCAAATGCTAGGTTAATATTCGAATATTCAGAATATCTGTTGATATTGTCTGAGTGCTAATGGTGCCAGACTTAAATGGAGATACTTCAATGGCTGAATTTATTCGAACTAAAGCGAATTACTGGTATCAAAACAGCGGGAGTCACTCGCAGAAGATACCGACAGCGCACCATCGCTACGATACATGCAGGTTTTCCTGGTTACTGGAATATACAGGTTGTAAAAAGCGGCTACCGCATCATAAATGTTCTACGCTGATTCTGTAGAATGTTGGAGCACAAGTGCTTTCCGGTAACAGGATGGAAGCATGCCAATATGCTTTTGAAACGTCCTTGAAAAATACGAAAGATCTTCAAACCCTACAGCCAGAGCAATCTGCGTAACCGGAAGGTCAGAGTCTTTCAAAAGGTCTACGGCTTTGTTTACTCTCTGTTGAATAACATATTCCTGAAAGGTGATTCTGTTATCGCTCTTGAAAGTTCGACTGAAATGATACCTGCTCATACTGCAAAGTCTGGCAGCTTGATCCAGGGTTATCTTTTTATCAAGATGTTGTTGCACATAGGATGTCGCAGACGCCGTTGAAGCCCCATTCGCCCTGTTCCTGCAGGGTCCGGAGCTGGCAGGAACAACCGGCTGCGGCATGAGGTTGCTACGCTGGCGATTTCCATTACTCGGTGACCGTTTCAGTAAAACGTCGATGCTATCGATCAAATTACCGGCTGGTACCGGTTTTATGAAATAATTCCAGGCGCGCGACCGGAGCGCCCAGATCGCAAGTTCGGCTGAATGATCATTTGTAAGCATAACCAGCGGAAGCGCAGGGTGTCGAGACTTTGACAGTTGCAGGGCCGCTAAGCAGCTCTGGTCAGGGAAGTCGTAATCGAAACACAATACTTGTGGTCGGTAAAGGCGAACGGCTTCCTCAATCTCGGTAGCGCTTGAAACTACTTTGGTGTTGAATATGGTTGCGAAGCAGTCGGCGACGCAAGAATCTTTCCTGTTATTCCTAAGGTCTATCCACAGTACCTGTGAGCTCTGCATAGGACTTATCCTCTGCGAACGAAACGTCACCTGACGCTACATAACTTGTGGCGTGGCTTCCGTTATTTGGAAATATGGCTTTAGTGCGTTTATCCATCCTGGTTTTGACCGTGGAAGGCATAATAAATACTCCAAGGCGATGTTTCCAGGAGCTTTGACTGAATTTAATATTTAATTATCACAAAATGGTCACGAAGTGATTGTATTTATACCACAGCATATAAATGGAAATTATGCTGGCGGTGCTCCGGCGGATTGAATTGAACTGTGAGCGCACCGGAACGGGAAGGTCCAGATTTGTCAACGACCGCGTTTGAAGCCGCACCTGTGCATGCTGAGAATAGGGTAAGATTCCATTACGTATTACTTGCGTGGTTTGTTTCACTGATGATGTTCGTTTCATGTGTCTGGCTAAAGAACAGAATATGGAAAGATTAAGTCGAAGAAAAAAGCGAACTCGCTACCAACCACACGTCACAGATTGAAACGTTTATGACTCCCTGGATTTTGCTCGATAGCGCACAAGTGCCCGGCAACGGCGGGGAGCTGCGCCTGTACCAGCGAGGCGATGAGTTCTCGATCAAAATCGTGGGCCGTAGTGAGTTGATGAACAGCCGTGTCCATGGTTCCGAAGATGCGCTGGCTGAGCATACCTGTGCCAGGCTGATGGATTGCGTAAAGCCGCGACTGCTCATCGGTGGGTTGGGCATGGGGTTTACCCTGGCTGCAGCGCTCAAATACGTCGGAGACCAGGCGCAGGTGGTGGTGGCTGAACTGGTGCCGGCCGTGGTGGCGTGGAACAGGGGTCCGCTTGGGGAGTGTGCCGGTCATCCGCTTCAGGATCCCCGGGTGACCGTACGTGAGGGTGATGTCGCCCGCATTCTGATGGCCGAGCAGCAAGCTTACGATGCTATTTTGCTGGACGTGGATAACGGTCCTGAAGGGCTCACCCGCAAGGAGAACGATTGGCTCTATAACATGAACGGCTTAAGCGCGGCATACGCAGCACTGCGCCCACAGGGTGTACTCGCGGTGTGGTCGGCCGGCCCGGATCAGGCGTTTTTTCAGCGGTTGCGAAAGGTGGGGTTCGAGGTGGATGAAGTGCGTGTGCGTGCACATGGGTCGAAAGGGGCGCGGCACATCATCTGGTTCGCCAGGCGAGCGGGCCAGTGATGAGATATGAATATGGTAACGGCGCATAATCTGGCTTGCCCTATTGACGGAGAGCGGTTTGAAGTCCGTGAGAAACAGCTCGTTTGCAAAAATGGACATGTTTTTGATATCGCCCGGCAGGGGTATGTGAATTTATTACCCGTGCAGCATAAACGATCGAAACAGCCTGGTGACAGTAAGGAGATGGTTTCAGCAAGAGCTCAATTTTTAAATTCAGGTGTCTACGAGCCGATAGCCAGGAAGCTGGCCGAGATTACATTTGCGCAGATTACAGGTGGCAAAGAAACCTGCATTCTGGATGCGGGTTGTGGCGAAGGTTATTATTTTGACGCTATTTTCAATGACCTTAAAAGTAGAAATGTTTGTGTTGATCTCTCCTTTATCGGTCTGGATATATCAAAAGCCGCAATAGCGGAATCTGCAAAAAGAAACAGGCAAATAACCTGGATTGTTGGTACAAACCGGCAACCGCCCGTTGAATCCACGAGTGTAGACATTGTTCTATGCGTGTTTGGATTTCAGAGTTTCGAGGGATTCCGCAAAATACTTAAATCGTGTGGTAAGGTCATTCTCGTAGAGCCCGGGCCCGATCATTTAAAGGAGTTGAGGGAGATAATTTATACTGAAGTCAAAAAATCAGATCTGCCGGATCTTTCCTGTGTTGAAGAATTGGGATTCTCGATGCTGGATAGACAGACGCTTCAATTCAAGACAGGGGCAATCAACAATGAGCAAATCAATAATCTGCTTGTAATGACGCCGCATTTTTACAGAGCGACCAAAGAGGGCAGGGAAGCGGCGGGAAAACTGGAAAAACTGGCCTTAACAGTCGATATCATTTTTAGAATTTTTGAGAAAAAGTAACTGATACTTTCTGGAGTATTGATTAGAGCAATAAGTCTTCTTCAATACGATGATAGACACTGGCGGACTTAATAAGCGAGTTGGCTGTGAGTGACGGCACGCCATAGACTTCGGCGCTGACGGCATAATCCTTTTGGATCTTTTCCAGTAACAGGTCGAAGTCTCCATCACCTGATAGTAATACGATGGTATCAACGTTTTTTGCTGTTTCCATGATGTCGATTGTAATCCCCACATCCCAGTCGCCTTTGGCAGAGCCGTCACTGCGCTGAATATAGGGTTTGAGCTTTACTGTGAAACCAATGTGCTTGAGGGCATCCTGGAATTTTAGCTGCTTGTCATCATTACGATGAATGGCATAGGCGATGGCAGAAACAATCTTGCCTTCAGTGCTTATTTTTTCCCAGAGTTTCCGGTAATTGAACTGACGACCATAGGCCTGGCGAGTGGTGTAATAAATATTCTGCACATCGACAAAAATGGCGATATTTTTCACACCAATGCCTGTTAGCGCGATGCTTTGACTTTTTGTTGTTCTATATCCTGACTGCGCAGGTAATCTTCATAAGTGCCATGGAAATCAACGATACCGGTTGGTGTCAGTTCGATAATGCGTGTTGCCAGTGAGGACACGAACTCACGGTCGTGGCTGACGAAGATTAACGTGCCCGGGTAATTTTCCAGGGCCAGGTTCAGGGATTCAATGGATTCCATATCCAGGTGGTTAGTGGGCTCGTCCATTAACATGATATTTGGACGTTGCAGCATTAATTTTCCAAATAACATGCGGCCTTGTTCGCCACCAGAGATCACGTTGACAGGTTTGTCAATATCATCTTGAGAAAATAACAAGCGACCCAGTGTGCCACGAATAACCTGTTCGTCATCGCTTTCTTTTCCCCATTGGCTCATCCAGTCGCGCAGGGGTTTGTCTTCATCGAAGTCGGCAGCGTGATCCTGAGCATAATAACCAATCTCGGCATTTTCAGACCACTTCACGGTGCCGGCTGATGGCTCCAGATCACCGACCAGGCATTTTAACAAGGTCGTTTTACCAATACCGTTAGGGCCGATCACGGCAATACGTTCGCCCACTGTTACCGCGAGGCTGAGATCAGTAAACAAGTCTTCATCAAAACGTTTACCTAAACCTTCTAATTCCAGTGCCAGACGATGCAGTTTTTTATCCTGTTCGAAACGGATATAGGGGTTTTGACGGCTGGATGGTTTCACTTCATCCAGCTTGATTTTGTCGATTTGTTTGGCACGCGAAGTCGCCTGCTTTGATTTTGAGGCGTTTGCCGAGAAACGACTGACGAAGGCTTTTAGTTCAGCAACCTGTGCCTTCTTCTTGGCATTGTTGGATAATAAACGTTCGTTTGCCTGCGTTGCAGCGATCATGTATTCATCATAAGAACCCGGGTACACGCGTATTTCCCCGTAATCCAGATCAGCCATGTGGGTACAAACGCTATTGAGGAAATGGCGGTCATGGGAAATGATGATCATGGTGCAGTTACGTTCGTTTAACACACCTTCCAACCAGCGAATGGCATTGATGTCGAGGTTGTTGGTGGGTTCGTCCAGCAGCATGATATCCGGTTCAGAGAATAAGGCCTGTG
>Ga0316194_10000193_pt1 | contig 35400 bp, 32 predicted proteins | sample CroRivsedime1_MG_FD_204936 | JGI IMG/M metagenome (GOLD analysis project Ga0316194, IMG submission 204936) | Coastal sediment microbial communities from Maine, United States - Cross River sediment 1 | ecosystem: Environmental > Aquatic > Marine > Coastal > Sediment | place: USA: Maine...
TATTGTTAGTGATCGGGCTGATTTCGATGGCGCTCGTGAAACGGGTTACAAGCCCTGTCGCTAGCTGAATAGCAATCCATAGATCAGTGCGGCGATTGTGAGCAGCATGCAGCTAGTGGCCGCAACACGGAAGGTTTTACTTTCACTTTGTGAGGTTTGCGGCCAGAACAGGAAGCCCAAAAGAAAGCCGCTGACAAAACCTACCGCATGCGCCCAGTTGTTTACGTTTGGCAACGCCAGCCCGGTAATGGCAATCAAGGCGACCCAGGTACCGACGGATGCTATGCGCATTTTCAGGTTGCCCTTGCTGGCGCGCCATTGATCGTACGACATACTGCCGATCAGGGCGCAGACCGCACCTGAAGCGCCGAGCGTGAGCGGTATTCCAGCCAGGCTGGAAATAGCCATGCTGAATAAGCCGCCAAGAAAATAAATAAGGAAAAATCGACTGGGCGCATAGATCTCAATGTTAATTTTTCCAACCGCATGTAAGGCAGAAACATTAAACAGTAAATGCAGCAAGCTGCCATGCAGGTAGTTGGCCGTAATCAGTGTCCACCAGCGATCTTCTGCAAAGACAGGTAAGGTACCTGATGCGCCAAGTTTAAAAAGTACGCCGGTACCTGGTGAGAGAAAAACCATTGGATTCAGGTCGTAGTTCACTGCCCCAGGCGCAATGAACAAAGAGGTGACGTAGAGCACAATATTGGCTGTTACCAGAAACCGCACTAGTTCCGTTGGTTCCCAGATATTTCTTATCAGTTGCAGCCGCATCGCGCCATTATGGCGTTTTAGTGAGATGCGCAACAGCGCTTTTGCTACAAAGACGTCAGCTGCCGGATTCTAGTACAGCAAGCTGTGCCTGACGAAGGGATAGCGAAAATGGCTGTGCATTATTTTTACCTGGACATCGATGTTTGCGATAGGCATTCGCGCTGTCAGTGGTGAACGTGGTTTAAGATTGACGGGTACGATTAACAATAAAATCGTCTATACCCTGTATGGCCTGGGAACGATTGCCATATTTCCAGCCTGCGCACTACTGGTCTACGGTTTTATAAAAGCGCTATAGAATATAGTGGCATCGAACTTTCATCCCTATTATCGCGTGTCCCAGCCAATCCAGGTCTGGGTAACGCCGAGAGTGCCGACGATTGCGTCGGAAAAGTTCTTTGCCGCCTGCCTCGATTCAAACCCGGGAGCGACAACACGGTAGCGCAATATCGAACCGGTTGTGCTTTCAACGATTCGGGTATCATGGCCGGCCTGTTGAAATCTCCGATTGATCTCTGCGGCGACTTCCTCTTCACGAGTTGAAAACAGGTACACCGTGTAAATATGGTTAGATAGCCCATCCTGCTTAGTCGTCTCGACTTGCGCTGCAGTGCTTTCCCCGCTATCGATATTGTCTTCAACAACCCCGCCAGACTCACCTGCTGCATCTTGCGCAATCACTGTCTCGGCGACAAACGATTTTTCTTTCCCAATCCAGGTCTGGGTAACGCCGAGTGTCCCGACAATAGCATCGGAAAAGTTCTTTGCCGCCTGCCTCGATTCAAACCCGGGAGCGACGACACGGTAACGCAGTACCGAACCGGTTGTGCTTTCAAGGATTCGGGTATCATGGCCGGCCTGTTGAAATTTCCGATTGACCTCTGCGGCGACTTCCTCGTCGCGAGTGGAAAACAGGTACACCGTGTAAATATAGCCTGATACCTCATCCTGCGGGGTTGTCCCGGGCGCCGCTGCCTTGAACCCGTCAGTGACAACATCGTTTTTATCAACGCTTTGGATGTCCTCTTCACCAGTTGCCTCGAACTCGGCCTCGGTAAGTTCCCCGGTATCGACATTGCTACCAGCGATAATTTCGGGAGTACCAACCGGGGCAACTTCCTCAACGACTGTCTCGACGATAAACGGCTTTTCTATTTCGAGAGTGGAAACATCATCACCGGGAAATAGTAGCTTGTATGCACCGTCATCCTGGATATGAAATTCAGTTCCGCTTTCGCTAAGGATTATCATATTGGGATCAACGGCATGGGTGACCTGCACGCTACCGGTACGCAACTTGATAGACGACAGGCCGTCAACTCGAAACAAACATATATCGCCGTGAAGGTGGATGGCGGCAAACATCATGTCACCGATGTTGATTACAAATTTCTCTTCGCTGCTGGACAGAGCCGTGTAACTGATACAGGCCCTTCCCTCGTGCAAGTACAACTCGGGATGACCGTCGGCAGCAGTCTGGTCACCTTTCTTTTCGGCTCGAAACGTGATTTCGGAATTCGAATTAAGCTGTAACCTGGCATTTACCCAAAGCTGGATCTCGACTCGACCCGCATCGCCGGTTGCAATATTGTCCCCGATATTCAATTTGCTGTTACGGCCGAGTTCGGTTTTGCTGTTGTCCTGTTGTACCCACACAGGTGATTTCAGTGCGGTAATAGTGACGCTAGAGGAGGCATTTGCGCTGGCAATGCCGATGACGCCAATGAGCAGCAGGAGATTCAGGTTTTTCTTTTGCATACGTCTAGCGCCAAATTTTAATGCAAAGATTATGCGTCATCATACTCACTTTAATTAATAGAAGATATTCGCGATCGCCGTTATAACGGCAAGCGGGCTGTCTGCAGCATATCGTCAGCCGCAGGAAAAAATACCTTTACGATAGTAGGCATCCATTTCCGCCGCAGGCACCATGCTGCCACCCGTGGCCCAGACGATGTGGGTTGCTGTTACCACCTTATCCTCCAGTCCCTGTGCGCGCAGATAATCTCGCCCCGCGCCTGATTGCGTGAGTATCGCGGGTCCGGTCATACCGGCCAGTGCCGAGGGTTCGAGCGCAATTTGCTCGCTATCCCGTGTCATTGCGAGCAGTCTGAACAGCATCTCGTCCTGGATCGTGTAGACGCCGCTGATCATTTCCTGCATGAGTCTGCCGACAAATCCGGATGGACTCGATACCGCGAGGCCATCAGACTCGGTGACATTATCCAGCCCGAAATCCCTGACATCGACCTGATCATGCAATCCCGTCATTAACCCGAGCAGCATGCAGGGGGAAGCGACCGGCTCCGCGAAAAAGCAATGCACCCGGTCACCAAAAACCTGCTTTAGCCCGAAGGCAATGCCACCCGGACCACCACCGACGCCGCAGGGCAGATAGACAAACAAGGGGCTGTCGGCATCGACTTCCATATCCTGCAATTGTTGTCGCAGGCGACTGGCCGCGACCGCGTAACCCAGGAATAAATCGGTAGAGTTTTCGTCGTCGACAAAATGCATCGCGGGATCGGCTGCTGCCTGTGCCCTGCCCTGTTTTACCGCCTCACCATAATCGGCATCGTACTCGACCACGGTGACCCCCTTGCCGCGCAGTAAATCCTTTTTCCATTGACGGGCATCAGCGGACATGTGCACCGTCACCCGGAAGCCAAGCTGCGCCGAGATGACGCCAATACTGAGACCGAGGTTACCGGTCGAGCCCACCGCCACCGAGTGCCGTGCAAACAGCCGCTTGAACTCGTCACTATCGAAACGGGCGTAATCATCGTCGAGGTTGATCAAACCCTGCTCCAGGGCGAGAGATTCGGCGTATTTCAATACTTCATAGATACCTCCACGCGCCTTTATCGAACCAGAGATCGCCAGTTGATTATCGCACTTGAGGAGTAACCTGCCCGGGATGTGCCAGCCAAACACCGATTCCATGGCCTGTTGCAGCCCGGGAACGGCGCGCAACGGCGATTCGATCAAACCGTCATCGGCACGGGTATCGGGAAAAACCCTCGCGATATAGGGCGCAAAACGTGCAAGTCGACGCTCTGCATCGAGGACATCGTCGCACGAGAGCTCCGTCCGGGATGTGATCCGCTCGATACTACGATAACGTGGATTGACCCATAGCAGCGGTGACGCCGCGATAACCTGGTCGATTTCAGGCAGTTGCTGGCGCCACTGCGCCAGCGTCCTGCCATGGATCAGCTCCGGCATCAGCCGCGTCCGATATAGGGCATCCTGGTCGCCATGATGGTGATGAATTGCACGTTGGTATCGAGTGGCAGTGACGCCATTTGTAACACCGCCTGTGCAACATGCTCGACATCCATGACCGGCTCCACGGCTCTCTCTCCGTTAGCCTGCGGTACCCCCTTTGGCATGGCCTCGGTCATCGGCGTCGCGGCATTGCCGATATCGATCTGGCCACAGGCGATATTATCGTTACGGCAATCGAGCGAGATCGATTTGGTCAGGCCGGTAATGGCGTGCTTGGTCGAGGTATAAGGTGCCGAAAACGGCCGTGGCGCATGCGCGGATATCGAGCCATTGTTAATAATGCGCCCGCCCCGCGGGGTTTGCGTTTTCATCATACGGATCGCCTGCTGCGCACACAGGAAAGGTCCGGTCAAGTTGACATCGACCGTTGCCTGCCACTGTTCGTAGGACAGCTCTTCCAGCGGTATGCCCGGCGTAAAACTACCGGCGTTATTGAAGAGCAAATCGAGACGGCCGAAAGTCTGCCCGGTTAGGGCGAACAGTTCCCGGACCGGTTCGGGCTTACCGACGTCGGTGGGTACGCACAGGCTGCGCGCCGGATCCGCCGCGGAGAGTTCCACGGTTTGCTGCAATGGTTCGAGCCGTCTGCCGGCCAGTACAACGGCATAACCGTCATTCCACAGGGCCTGGCAAACCGCCCTGCCGATGCCGCTGCCGGCGCCGGTTACGAGTGCAACTTTCAGCTTGTCTGCCATTTTTTACTCCTTCAATATTCGACTTTAACGCTGAACCCGGGCTCATCATGCATCGCCCAGTAGCCGTCGTTCAGTTTCGCGGTCAGGGAACCGGGCTTGCCATCACCAAGCGGCTCATTCGCGATACGGGTGACCGGCATGACGCCGCCCGCGGTACTGGTAATGAACATTTCGTCAGCCGCCCTTGCCGTGGCCGCGGGCAACGCTTCCTGCTTCACCTGCAGGTTTTCCCGCTGCAGCAGTTCCAGTATGCTCTCCCGTGTCACGCCTTCGAGCACACCGCGCGCCGGGGTAATGATCGTATCACCCACGCGCACAAATACATTGAATCCGGGCCCTTCCACGAGGTTGCCGCCAGCATCAACCAGCACGGCAGTATCTGCGCCATGGTCGTAGGCCTCGTACAGGGCCATGACCATATCGAGCCAATGATAATTCTTGATCTTTGGGTCGACAGATTCAGGTGGAATACGCTGTTGCCGACTGATCAGTAAATTGAGCCCCTGTGCGCGTAGTTCATCGTCAGCAATCCAGACAAACGGGACAGCAAACGCCAGAAAACGGTTTTCGCAACTACGTGGATCGCGTGAGCCCGGAGCGGGTATACCGCGGGTGCAGACAACCTCGACATAGGCATCGCGCAGTCCGCTGCGCCTGGCCAGCTCGAACATGATCGAGCGAACCTGTTCTTGAGTGTAAGGAATCGACATGCGCAATTTTTTCATGCTGGCATGGAAACGATCCAGGTAATCATCGACCCGGAAAAACTTGCCCTGCCAGACATGGGCGACATCATAGGTCGCATCGGAGTGCAGAAAACCCCAGTCCAGCAGTGGAATCTTCGCCTCGGCAATCGCGACATACTCATCTTCGATATAAGCGATACCCTGTGCAAAATCGGTCATGGCAAATCTCAGTTGAACTCGGGTTTACGTTTGTCAACGAAGGCCTGGATACCTTCGCGACCATCGGGCGAAGCCGCGCACTGCGAAACCAGTTGGCCTTCGAGCTCCATCTGGGTTTCAAGATCATTAGCGGAACTGGCCAGCAACAGTTTCTTCACGTATGCGCTCGACAGGCGCGCGCTAGCGGCAATATCAGCGGCGACCCGCTGCGCCTGCGACTCTAATTCGTCGTCGGCCACCACACGCGTGACCAGGCCGAGGTCGCAGGCTTCCGCGGCGTTCAGGGTCCGGTTAGTCAGCATCAATTCCTGCGCCCTGCGCAAACCCACCAGGCGCGGCAGGAAGTAACTCGAACTCCCGTCCGGGCACAAGCCAGCCCGGGTATAAGCCATCGTAAAACTCGCGGACTCCGCCGCGAGGACGATATCGCCAATCAGCGCGAGGCTGAAACCGGCTCCCGCGGCGACACCGTTGACGGCGACGATCAAGACGGCCTGCATGCGCGAAAATGTCGAAACAGCGCTGTGCAAATCGTCCGCCAGTGATTTCACCGCGTCGCCGATCGCGTCCCCATGTGACAACATTTCCTTGATATCTCCCCCGGCGCAGAAAAAACGGCCGCTGGCGCACAGCAGCACGGCCTTGAGTTCGGGATCGTTGGTGCATAGTTGCGCCACCTGGTTCAACTCGCTGGCCATGAGCGCATCGAGCCCGTTGGCGGCAGCGGGCCGATTAAACTCCAGCCTGGCAATCGCGCCCTGTTTCTCGAATTTGATGTGTTTGAAATTATTCATTTGTAACTTGATCGGATTCGGTTAAACGCAGTATAACGATTCGCATAAACATGCAGAACATAATTTCCACAATGAAGCCATAACAGGAAGCAGCAATGAGCGCATACCTTGTCGTCGATACGCAGATCGAAAACCCGGACGAATACGAGAAATATAAACAGCTGGCGAAACCTGTCGCCGAAAAGTACGGTGGGGTCTATCGAGTTCGGGGTGGCGATATGGATGTGCGCGAAACCGATCTATGGACGCCAACGCGCATGGTAATTATCGAGTTTCCGGATATGGATGCCGCACGAGCGTTTGTCGACTCCGAAGAATACGCGCCGGTCAAACCGCTGCGGCGTAACAATGCGAGATGCACTCTGACAATTCTGGATGGATGCTAGTCAGGACGCCAGCCCTGGTCGGTCAGGCCCGCTTGGCGTGAAGGCTCGCTATCGCCAGATCAAATGCGTCCACGGCTTCGGATTCGCGATCGCTCAGACTTGAATCGCGATCACTAACCTCGTTGTGCTCCGACTTGTTCCACAGGATTTCCGAAGCGCCGTTGAAAGCGTCGACGAACTCCACGTAAGTGTTGGTCGGAGACATCAGGGTATTCATGAAACTCATCACAATCGATAACACGATACCGAGTATCGAAGTACTAAGTGCAAACGAAATCTTGATCAGGAAGGCGTCGATGACAAGCTTGCTGGCCTCGGCGTTAGTGATGTCCATAGCGGTCAGTTCCGGCAACGCTTTCATGATACCGAGAAAGGTACCGAATATGCCGCCGACGATAAAAATACTGGGCATTATATTGAGTACGTCATTGGTTCGACTCAACGAAAACACGCCCAGCACCCGGTTAAACACCGGGTTTGCACCAAATACGCTATTCGAAATCTCGTGGAAATCGGGCTGATGCCCCGATTCCTTGCGCAGGTACCTGATGTTCTGTAGAAAATCATCAATCAGCCGAATGATGCCATCCTGAATTAAAAATACCCGGTCACCGACGCTCATGATGTGGTCTTCATTGCGGCGTTTATAACGGGCGCGTAACTCGAAATTTTCAAAATAAGTGCGCGTCAATGACCTTTTGACGTGATTATAAAAAGAACCCCTGGGTTCGGGATTGGCCATGATGTCCTGGTGCACGCGCTTGCAGAATTCCTTGACGAAGCGTTTCTGACGATGAACGGTGACGGTGATCAGCAGGCGCATGATTACCGCGAGGACGAATCCGACCAGCAACAAGGGCATAAGGTATTCGGTCGCGTACTGCACCACCAGGTTGATCAAATCGACGATAGCTGCATTCATTACGAGTTCTCTTTTTCGGTTAGTCCAAACTTGATAATTACGCGTTGTGATTCGTAGCAATTGTATTGCGCACAAAATTCCTCACGCGTCAGGTTACCCGTGTCTTCGGGATCGACCTCTTCGGTGAAAAAGCTTCTGCCGGTAACCTTGATTAACGGCAGCATGCTGTCCTGGTACTTGAACTTGATCTTACGGGTATCGAAAGCATATTCGAAAATCGACTTGGCGCGCTGGTAACTTAAATCGAGGTTATAATTGACCGCTCTGCGGTTCGCAGCCGAAAGTTCGGTCGGATCTACCGGCTTACCACCGAAGGTCGGCGATGCGAAGCCGATTATTTCGACAGAGGAAATATTGGCGTTGGCCGATGCGCTATCGAACAGGCTATTGGCATAAACCGGGATTGCTTCACGAATGGTCTGCCTCATACCAGGCTTGAGTCGGTGACTGTCGGTGTCAAAGTAGTCCTTGCCGAAATCCAGGATCACGTCACCGGTGCCGCTATCGACCTCGGCGCGAATTCCTGCTTTTTCAAAGTTATCCTTGATGCGTTGCGCGACATCCAGTCGATCTTGCGCCAGTTCCAGCGCCTTTTGCAATTCGCCCGAAGTAGCTGCCAGGCTGGCTTCAGCCTCGTCGAGTTTTTTACCCCTATCCTGCAACTCTTCCCGTGCGCCACCAAGCTCGGCTTGCGCCTTTTGCAATTCACCACTGGTCGCCGCCAGGTCCGCCCTGGTTCCACCGAGTTCAGCCTGCGCCTTTTGCAATTCACCACTGGTTGCCGCCAGTTCGGCCTCGGCCTTGCCGAGCTTCTCACCCGTATTCTCCAACTCCTCTCGTGCACCACCGAGCTCGGCTAGCGCCTGTTGCAATTCGCCGGTAGCCGCGGAGAGCTCAGATTCGGCCTCGCCGAGTTGTTTGCCAGTATCCTGCAGCTCCGTCATTACATTACCAAGATCGTCCTGCACCTGTTGTAATTCTGCAGTTGTCGCAGCCAGGCCCGCTTCGGCCTCGTCGAGTTGTTTACCCTTATCCTGCAACTCCGCTTCCGCGCCACCGAGATTCGCCTGCAACCTCGCAACTTCTTCCTGGTTCGCATCATATTCTTCCTGCAAACCCTGGTACTTGTCTTTGAGCTCATCGAGTTGCCCTTGATGCGCTTGCGCAAGACTCTCTACCTCCGCCTTGCCCGCCTTGATATTTTCTGCGAGAGATTCGACTTCATTTAATTTGTTATCGTATTCGCCCTGTAGATTTTTGTACTTGTCTTCAAGGCTCGCCACTTCAGCCGCGGTCGCATTTTTCAGCTCTGCTTTCTCGGCTTCCTGCTGGCCTAGTAGCTCTTCCAACGTCGCCAGTTCGGTCTGGCTTTCACCCTGCTTTTGTGCCAGTTCCTGAATTTTACCTTCGAGATTTTTTGTCTGTGCAGCCAGGGAGGCTTCCAGCGCTTTCTTTTCTGCAGCCTCTTTACCCAACGACTGGGCCAGCGCAGCGAGTTGGGCCTGACTTTGATTATGCTCAGCCGACAGTTCGGAAATCTTGCCCTCCAGAAACTCGGTCTGCGTGATCAGGGTTGCTTCCAATGCCTGCTTCTCTGAAGCGCGCTGTTGCAACTCCTGCTGCAGGGTCGCAAGCTTGTCCTGATTCTTGCCATATTCGTTGGCGAGACCCTGCAACTGGCTTTGCAGGCCCTGGGTCTTTTGCTGATAGGTTTTTTCCAGTGCCGCTTTTGCCTCGAGTTCCTGTTCGATCTGACCTTCCAGCATCTCGGTTTGTGCAACCATGCTGGCTTCCAGTTCCTGTTTCTCGGCGATACGCTGCTCCAATTCCTGCTCGAGGTTCGCCAGCCTGGTTTGATTCTCTCCGTACTCGCTGTTGAGCTTCTGCAGCTGGTCCTGCAAACTCTTTGTTTGCTGCGCATGTTGTGTTTCGAGCGCCGCCTTTTCCCGGGTTTCCTTTTCTATCTGACCCTCGAGCGAAGCCAGGTTACTGAGACTCTGGTCATGCTCGGATTTCAACGATTGAAATTTTTGCGCAAGTTGCTTGGTTTGTTGCTGGTGTAACTGCTCCAGTTTTTCCTTCGCTTCCGCTTCGGCCTTGAGCGTTTCCGCGAGGGTCGCGACCTGGCTTTGCCCCTGCTCATTCTGCGCCTTCAACTCTTCATATTTACTGGCGAGCTTTTGCGCCTCTTCGGCATGTGCCTTTTGCAACGACTCGCGTTCCTGGGCCTCGCTACGAATAAACTGTTCCAGTGAAGCCAGCCTGGTTTGATCCTCTTCAAACCTGGATTTCAGTGTTTCAATTTTCTGTTCCTGTTGTTTCGACTCGGTGGAGTTACGTTTCTGCAATTCAACCAGCTTTTCTTCTTCCTGTTGTAACTGCTGCTGCAACGACTCCAGGCTCTCAGTACTCTCGCTGACCTGTTGTTGTAATTCCTGATTTTGCTGCTTTTGCGATGACATTTCCTCGACGGCTTCGGCACGGGCAACCGTATTGGCATTCATCATCGCTACCACCAATTGCTGGTACTGATTCAGCGCCGATTCCCGCTCCGCTTGCTCTTGAGCTTCAGTAGAAAGGCGCTTCTTTTTTGCCGAGGCTTCATCTTCGAGCAATGCGATCTGTTCAATGATTTCCTTGTATATTCTTTTCTCTTGCGCATTGCTTTGCTCCGTCAGGTATTCGTCCTTGACGGTTTCATAGATTTCGAGTTGCTGTTTGACTTCTTTTATTTCGGCATGTGAGGAAACGGAGATCATGCCGGTGCGCAGACTCGAGACCATGTACATGATCAAAAAGATGAAAGCGAGCACCATGAAGAGATCGCTATAGGAAGCCCACTGGGTTTCACTGGCGTGTTGTCGCGAACGAATTTCTCTGTAATCGAAGCTCACTACATGTCCTTGATAATGTCACAGTTGGTGCGGACTAAAAAAGTCTACGGTAACTGGCAGTGCTGTCAATTGAACTGGGTAACAGTTTTATAGCAAAGTTTGACGATCTTTATGCACAAAAAGTGCCAGAGAAGGCACGAAATGCAACATTAAGCCGGAATCTTGTGAAAATACGGGGTTAGCTGAGCCGGTTACTGGCAGTCAGCAGCAGTTGCCGAATTTCCGCGGTATGCAGGTGCTCAAGCTGGCGATGGGTCGATGCATCGAGCCTGGCGAAAGCGGTTTGCAGGATCTGCAACGCATCGCCGTGCGAAACCAGCAATATGGTCGCCGCGGAATACCGATTCTCATAGTCGGCTATCACAGCGGTCACCCGGGCCATTACCTGGTTAACACTTTCGACACCCCTGACCCGGCTGTCAGGATTCACTTCATCCTGTTGCCAGACTTGATCATAGCTAGCGTCGGAAGCCAGCTCCAGTTCTCCGAAATGACGTTCACGCAAGCGTGGTTCGTCGCATATAGAAACATTGCAGGCAAGCAATTCAAAGGCGATGCCAGCCGATTCCCTGGCGCGTTTGAAATCAGAGGTAACAACCACGGTTTTCGCATCGAATCGGTTATTCTGCCGCAGGCTGGCCCGCACCTGCTCGCGTCCCAGTTCGCTCAAGCCATAGTTATTGCAACCATTTTCAGGGTGGCTGACGATAATCCCCTGCTGGTTGGCCAGGCTATGGCCATGCCGCATTGCAAAATAGCGATTGTTGAGTCGTTCGATACCGAGCAGGTAGTTCATAGGCTGATTTCTATAGCAGGTAAAGCGGGTCCCGGGGGACAGTTATCGCAGCAATTCCGGCTTGCGACAAGCCCACAACAGTTGCATCCTCACAATCGAATCATGATAATGAGCCCGCTTCGGCGAAAAGCTCCAGTATTTCCAACTAATAATAATTCCGCCGATTAACCCCATAGTGAGGATAATTATAATGACTAGTTCCACTTCGACATACAGCAAACTGATAGGACTTTTTTTCATCTTGTGCTTCTCCGGCAGCGCACTGGCCGCAGACTGCTTCCGCGGCACCCTCGACAAGCAATACTGTGACCGGGATCATGATCTGGTCGCCGATCTACCACTCGACCCGGCCGAATGGGTTAACCCCGACACGATCATATTCTCCTACACCCCGGTCGAAGATCCGGCGATTTACGCCAAGGTCTGGGACGGCTTCGTCAAGCACATGTCGGAAGTTACCGGCAAGAAGGTTGTTTTCTTCCCGGTACAGTCCTACGCGGCACAGTATGAAGCAATGCGTTCCGGCCGCTTACATATTGCCGGGGTTAACACTGGCGGTAATCCGGTAGCCGTCTCCTGTGCCGGCCTGGTGCCGTTTGCGATGATGGCGTCGAAGGACGGCTCCTACGGCTACGAGATGGAAATTATCGTCCCCGCGGGTAGCGATATAAAATCTCCCGCAGACATCAAGGGGCGCACGCTGGCTTTCACTTCACCGACCTCAAACTCAGGTAACAAGGCGCCTTCGGCATTGCTCAAGTCGGAATTCGGGCTGGTCAAGGAAGTGGATTTCAAGACAACGTTTTCCGGCAAGCACGATAATTCCGTACTCGGCATCGCCAACAACGATTATGAAGTCGCCGCGGTGGCAAACTCGGTCATGAACCGCATGCTTGATCGCGGGGTAGTAAAACCGGAACAGATTGTTTCAATTTACAAGTCGGCGACCTTTCCGACTACCGGTTATGGGCATGCGCATAACCTGCATCCCGAAGTAGCGGCCAGGATCAAACAGGCTTTCTTCACCTTCGAATGGGAAGGATCTGATTTGCAGAAAGAGTTTAAAAAGGAAGGCAGCTTTATTGCAATCAACCACAAGTCTGACTGGGACGTGATCCGCAAAATCGACACCGCCAACGGCGTCAGTTACGACTGTAAGTAGTACTTGTCAGCAATTATGGACCGAGCCGCGAAATCTTGTTCGTGGTTCGGTTTATTTTCCCGCACGCGGAATTTTACTGGGCGGCAAAATGATCATTCATCGGAATAATTAAATGCTACGACTCGAAAACCTGGAAAAACGTTATCAAACGGGAGATCTCGCGCTCAAGAGCATTAGTATCGAAATTCCCAGGGGCCAGGTGATGGCGCTGATCGGTCCCTCGGGTGCCGGCAAGAGTACCCTGATCCGTTGCGTAAATCGCCTGGTAGAGCCAACCTCCGGCAAGGTTTACCTCGGTGATCTCGAGCTAACCCACCTGGGATCCTCCCAGTTGCGGCGTGCGCGCAGGCGGATGGGCATGATTTTCCAGGAGTACGCGCTGGTGGAGCGTTTAAGCGTGATGGAGAACGTTTTATCCGGACGTCTCGGCTACGTCGGCTTCTGGCGCAGCTTTTTGCGCAAGTTCCCACAATCGGATATCGACGAAGCTTTCAATCTACTGGAGCGCGTCGGACTCGATCACATGGCCAATAAACGCGCCGATGAATTGTCCGGCGGACAACGCCAGCGCGTGGGTATTTGTCGCGCCCTGATCCAGAACCCCGATTTACTGCTGGTCGACGAACCGACCGCGAGCCTCGATCCGAAAACCTCGCGCCAGATCATGCGCCTTATCTGTGAGCTATGCGATGAACGGCAACTGGCCGCCATCATCAATATACATGACGTATTACTGGCACAGATGTTTGCGCGGCGAGTGGTCGGCCTGCAACTTGGTAAGATCGTCTACGACGGTCCGCCGGAAGATTTGACATCCGAAGTGTTGACCGATATCTACGGTGAAGAGGACTGGGAAGCGACCATTGAGCCGGTCAAGGACGAAGACGAAGACGAGGTTATTCCGGATATCGAGCCGGATTCAAACGTCAGCACATTGAAGCCCGTCTCTTGAATCAGCCCGCCATCAGTCGGCGCTGGCAGCGCCCGCCATTTATCACCAATCCGACGCTACGCTGGGGATTATGGGTCGGCGTCGCAATCTACCTCGCACTCGCACTCGGCACCATGGAAGTCGACTGGACCCGGGTGACCGAAGGCGCCTCGCGTGGCAAGCGATTTATCATGGCTTTTTTCCCACCCGATTTCCTGTCACGTTGGGATTCGATCGAGGAAGGCATCCTGGAAAGCCTGTGGATGACGGTCACTTCAACGGTCGTCGGTATCCTGCTGTCTATTCCGGTCGGCCTCGGCGCAGCCAGAAATCTATCCTACCGTCCGGTCTACCTGTTTTGTCGCGGTATTCTTGCGGTGTCGCGAACCTTTCCGGAAATCATTCTGGCGATCTTTTTCGTTAAATTGTTCGGCTTTGGCCCGTTTGCCGGATTTCTCGCGCTCAGCGTCGGCACCATCGGTTTTTACGGCAAGCTGCTGGCTGAGGATATCGAGGACATGGATCCGGTGCAGGCGGAGGCGATTAAATCAGTCGGTGCCAGCTGGCTGCAATGGTTGAATTACGCGGTGCAGCCGCAGGTCATGCCGCGCATGATCGGGCTGGGTATTTACCGGCTGGATATCAATTTTCGTGAATCGGCGGTGGTTGGCATCGTCGGCGGCGGTGGTATCGGCGCCACCCTGCTGACATCGTTTGACCGCTACGAATTCGATTCCGCGGCCGCCATATTGCTGGTCATCATCGGTATCGTGATGGTGATGGAATACAGTTCCGGCTACATTCGTCGCTGGGTGCAGTAATGCCGACCATTAAACAGGCCGACACGAAAATCTGGCAGCGCCGCACTACACCGCAGCAATTTGCGGTCTGGTTTGGCTGGCTCAGCGGCGTGGCCATTTTTGTCTATTGCTGGCAACTGATATCGGACAAAACCATCTGGTTTTTCGTCACCGACGCACCCAAGCAGGCCGCCGACATGGCTGAACGCATGGTGCCACCGAAATGGTCATATATGGACAGTCTGTGGGGCCCGGTCTGGGACACGATCAACATCGCCACGCTGGGCACGATGATCGCGATAGTCATCGCGGTACCGGTTGCCTTCTGCGCGGCGCGCAATACGACACCCAGTGTTCATTTCGTGCGCCCGGTCGCGTTGTTTATCATCGTGTCTTCACGTTCGATCAATTCACTGATCTGGGCACTGATGCTGGTGACGCTGATCGGCCCCGGTGTGCTCGCCGGGGTAATCGCCATCGGGCTGCGCTCGATCGGTTTCTGCGCCAAGCTGCTGTACGAGGCGATCGAGGAAATTGACCATAGCCAGGTGGAAGCGATTATTGCCACCGGCGCGGCCAACAGTCAGCAATTGAGTTTCGGCATCGTGCCGCAAATAATGCCCGCCTTTGCCGGTATTTCGGTGTTTCGCTGGGACATCAACATCCGTGAATCGACCGTGCTCGGGCTGGTCGGGGCCGGAGGTATCGGTCTGCAGCTCGACGCTTCGATTTCAACGCTGGCCTGGACCCAGGTTTCGCTGATTTTGCTGGTTGTTCTCGCCACCGTCATCGTCAGCGAATGGGTCTCCGCCAAAATCCGTCACGCGATTATCTAGATCCGCTTTTCCCCGCCTCGACAACCAGGCTGTCCACCCCTGGATTTGGCGCAAAAAAAAGCCCGGAGCGATCCGGGCTCTTCTTTATGCCAACAGGCCTGACTATTTAAACTTCTTGATTTCCCCACTCTGGATGCGAGCAAAGTACGAGTCCATTTCACGCTTGACGATAGGCGCCAGGAAGTAAAGACCGAGGATGTTGGGCACACAGATCAGGAACACCAGAGCATCCGAGATATCCAGGATCGGTCCGAGTTGCACCACACAGCCAAGCGCGACAAAGGCGCAGAATATCAGCTTGTAAATGGTCTGCCCGCGCTCGCCCTCACCAAACAGGTAGGTCCAGCCCTTGAGCCCGTAATACGACCAGGAGATCATGGTTGAGAAGGCAAACAACAAGGCCGCGAATGCCAGTGGAATCGGGAACCAGGAAAACTCCCGCTCAAATGCCGCAGAAGTCATTGCTACGCCCTGTGCGTCACCGGCAAAATCCGGAGCCGCCACCTGGGCGGTGCCGATCACCAGTGCAGTGATTGTACAAATGACGATGGTATCGATGAAAGGTTCCAGCAGGGATACAATTCCCTCGGTAACCGGCTCATCTGTTTTTACTGCCGAGTGTGCAATCGAGGCGGAACCGATACCGGCTTCATTCGAGAAAACCGCACGTTGAAAACCGATAATCATCGCACCCAGTGCACCACCGGCAACACCTTCTCCGGTAAATGCGCCGGTGAAGATGTTGGCGATTGCCTGGGGAATGGTTCCGGCGTTCATAAGGATTACGATGATCGCAAACAGACAATAGAAAACGGCCATGAAGGGAACGATTTTCTCGGTAACCCGGGCGATCGATTTGATACCGCCGATGATAACCGAGAACACGACCCCGGCAAGCACCAGCCCGACCAGCCAGCCCAATCCGTCCAGCGCTCCGCCTGATACGTTGTTGAGCTGCACATAGGCCTGGTTCGACTGGAACATGTTACCAATACCGAGCGCTCCGATGAAAATACCGATCGCGTAGAAGGTGCCCATGAACTTGCCAAAACCCTCCATGCCTCGTTCGCTAAAGCCCTGGCGCAGGTAATACATTGGGCCGCCGGAAACATGCCCGTCCTCAAACTCCTTACGGTATTTGACACCGAGCGTACATTCCACGAACTTGGTCGACATGCCCAGGAATCCGGCCACGATCAACCAGAAGGTAGCACCCGGTCCACCGACAGTCACCGCTACCGCTACACCACCAATATTACCGATGCCGACAGTTCCGGAGACCGCTGTCGCCAGCGCCTGGAAGTGAGAAACCTCACCATGGCTATCGGGGTCGGCGTAGTCGCCACGCACCAGCTCTATTGCATGCTTGAATCCCCGTAGATTGATAAACCCCATGTAAAAGGTGAAAAATACCGCGCCGACCACCAGCCATAGCACCACCACGGGCAGCTGTACGCCAAATACCGGGATTTTGAAGAATACGATCTGACCGATCAGAGTCGCTATCGGCGCAGTCGCCGTATTAATGGCATCATCGATACCCGCCTGTGCGCTGGAAATCGAACTCACCAGTACTGCGAACATATAGAATATTCGTTTCATTGTCTTGCCTCCTACTAATTAGTTTTTTTTCAGTTATTGTCCAGGCTCGAAAATCAGGGGACGACCGTTACCGGAACCACAGAGGTTTGAACCAGGGCGGCGGAAACACTGCCAAAAATCATCGCGTGTATGCGCGATTCGCCGCGTCGGCCAATATAGATCTGGGTGACACCATACTGTTCCCCCAGTTCAAGCAGGGTTTCAGCAATTTTTCCGTGATGAACAACAGTTTCCACATTTAAGCCGTCAGCTTTCAGAGCAGCAATTTCAGGCGTTAATATCGAATCATTTGCTCTTTGAATTTCTGATTCACGTCTTTGATGACGTTCTTCCAGTTCCTGGGGAGTGTGAAAACTATAGGGTGACCAATCGATTACATAGGCCAACACCAGGGCGGAACTCGTTAGCTTGGCATGTGCCACGGCGGCGCTCAAAGCCCGCTTACTGCCATCGCTTCCGTCCAGCGCAACCAGTATTTTATTTGACATATTAGATCTCCTGTTATGATTTCGTTCTGTTCTTATATGGAAAAGTCATCCAGAAATTAAGCCCTTGGATGACCTTCGTCAACGACCATAAAATGTTTCAAGCGACCGAAATAGGGCCAAACTATCAACATTAGTGATACCAGATCTGGTATCTGTCGAAATCAGCTGGAAAGCTGGGGCTGGCAGAAATAAGTAATGCGCGGATTTCAGATTATCAATTTTTCGCGGTGACGAGGTAGTCTTCATAGTCCGCTAAAAAGCGCGGTGAAACTCCACGCAAACGTTGCATATCCACCCGCCCGGAGCGCGTCAGATAGCTAAATGCAAATTCGAGCGGCGGCAATTCCATCCTGCTGCCAAAGTCGTCGTACCATCGTGCCGAGGTATTGGCGGCATCCACGATCTTGCGCGCGATCGGCTGGCGTTGCAGCTGAAACTGCGTCAACGCAATTTCGCGGTCATCGTGATCGCGCAGAGCGCGTACCAGGGCGATCGCGTCCTCGAACGCAAGCCGGGTGCCCGAGCCAATCGAAAAATGCGCGGTATGTGCGGCATCGCCCAGAATGACTCGCTTGTCGACAACCCAGTTGTCACACCACAGGCGCGGGAACTGGCGCCAGACGGATTTGTTTACCAGCAGTGGGGCAGCTTCGAGCGTGTCCGCAAACAGCTCTGCGCATACCTCTGCGCTCCGTTGTTCCTCCATATCGCCGAATCCATGGGCGACGAAACTGGCCTGGTCGCACTCCACGATGAAGGTGCTCATGTCAGCGGCATAGCGGTAATGATGCGCGTTGAGTACGCCTGACGGGGTACGGATGAAGGTCTGCGTAAGCGTATCGAAAGCCCGCGGCGTGCCGAACCAGGCGAAATGATTGCTGAAATAATCGAGCCTGGGTACAAACTGTGGCTCGTGGGTGCGGCGCAGCAGCGAATTCAGACCATCGGCGCCAACCAGCAGGTCGGCTTCGGTTTCAAGTTCGTCTAACGCAGCGATCGTATGCTCAAAGCGCAATTCCACGCCCACAGCGTCAGCGCGTTGCTGCAGGAAGCGCAGCAGTTGCAGGCGTCCGATAGCGGAGAAACCGATCCCGTCGAGGGTAACGCGCTCGCCCTCGAGCGACAACGTCATGTTACGCCAGCGCTGCATCAGCGGTGTAATCAGGGCATGGGTTTCAGGGTCGTCGGCCTGCAGAAAATCAAGCGCCTGGTCGGAAAATACCACGCCGAAGCCAAAGGTGGCATCGGCTGGGTTCTGTTCGCTAACCCGGACCCGGGTGCCGGGCATGGCCGCCTTGAGCAGGATCGCGGTGTAGAGCCCCGCGGGTCCGGCACCGATAATTTCGACATTTTCCAGTTTAACCAAAGTAGATATCGCCGTCTGATTCGTTGAATTTAATGGCCCTCGGCCGAGCGTTTTAAGTCGGGCTCCCGGATGCGCGTCAAATACCCAGGTACCGAGACTTTAGTTCCGCATCCCCGCTCAGCGTATCCGAATCTCCCTGCCACACCACCTGCCCCTTTTCGACGATGAAATGCCGGTCCGCGATATGTGCGAATTCATCGATGTTCTTGTCGATCAGCAAGATGGTAAGACCGGATTGTTTCAGCTGCTCGAGCCGGCGCCAGATTTCCTGCCGGATCAACGGCGCCAGCCCCTCGGTCGCCTCATCGAGGATCAACAGGCGTGGATTGAGCATCAACGCGCGCCCGATCGCGAGCATTTGCTGTTCGCCACCGGAAAGCTGGTTACCCTGGTTGGCGAGCCGTTCACGCAGGCGCGGGAAGAACTCGAGCACCTTGTCGAGAGTCCAGGGATCGTCGCTGCCGCTGTAATTGGCAGCCGTCGCCACCAGGTTTTCACGCACGTTGAGATTGGGGAAAATCTGCCGTCCCTCGGGTACCAGGCCGATACCGAGCTGCGCGACCGCGTAGGCCGGCTGACCGCGGATGGTGACCCCATCAAACCGAATTTCACCATTGCGACTGGCGAGGGTGCCGATAATCGAACCAACCGTGGTGGTTTTGCCCATGCCGTTACGCCCGATCAGCGTCGTAACCTGCCCTTCCTCACAGCTCAGGCTCATGCCGAACAGCGCCTGGATGGTGCCGTAAAAGGTTTCTACGTTCTCAAGCTCAAGCATGACCATCACCGAGGTAAGCTTTCTGCACTGCGGGGTTGTTGCGGATACTGGCAACGCTATCAGTGGCGATGATATGACCGTTTACCAGCACCGATAACTGATCCGCCATGCTGAACACCGCATCCATGTCATGTTCCACCAACAGGATCGTCATATCGCCCTTGAGACGGTTCAGGATATCAACCATAAGTGCGCCCTCTTCCTTGCCCATGCCCGCCATCGGTTCATCGAGCAGCAGCATGCGTGGCTTCATCGCCAGCGCCATCGCAACCTCGAGTTGACGCTGTTCGCCGTGCGAAACATTCGCGGCGACTTGCCGGGCACGACTTTCCAGACCGACTTCGGCCAGACTGGACATGGCAGCGGCTGCCATGTCGCGATCCTGGCTGACCGGCGACCAGAAGCGAAACGAGTGGCCGCTACTAGCCTGGACCGCGAGCATGACATTTTCCAGCAGGGTCATCGGCATCACCACACTGGTGATCTGGAATGACCGCGCCAGTCCGAGGCGCGCGCGCCTGGCGGTACTGTCATTGACGATACTGTGGCCACCGAACCGGATATCCCCGCTGTCGGGCTTAAGCTGACCGGACAGTTGCGAAATCAGGGTGGTCTTGCCGGCACCATTGGGACCGATTATGGCGTGAATCTGGCCTTGCTCAACGGCCAGATTGACATTGTCGGTGGCGACGATACCGCCAAAATGCTTGTTCAGGCCAATGATCTCCAGCAAGGCATCAGCCATGGTCCGCACCCTTGCGATCCAGCCGGCTCAACCAGCCGTGGATACCGCCCTTACCGAACAATACCAGCGCCACCAGCAAAATGCCGAAAATCAGGTGCCAGTAAACAGTGATCGCAGACAGAAATTCTTCCAGCAATACGAACACGATGGTACCTACCAGCGGACCGAACAGGGTTGCGACACCGCCGATGATCACCATAAAAATCAATTCCCCGGAGCGTGCCCAGCCCATAATGTCCGGGCTGATGAAACCGGCAAAGTTGCCGAACAACATCCCCGCAACGCTGCAGATCATCGCCGAAATCACGTAACAGGCCAGGCGATAGCGATAGGTATTGAAGCCCAGCGACTGCATGCGTTGCTCGTTAAACTTCGCGCCGACGATAACTCGTCCGAAGCGCGCATGTACCAGCCGATGGGTGAAAAAAAGCGCCAGCAGTAACACTGCAAAGATCCAGTAATACAGGCTGGTGCTGCTGTCCATGTTCAACCATTCGGGGAACTCGCTGCGCGAGTAGATCACCAGTCCATCGTCTGCGCCGTACTCCTCCAGGCTCAGAAAGGTGAAATACACCATCTGGCTGAAGGCCATCGTAATCATGATGAAGTAGACACCTTTGGTGCGCAGGCTGATGGCGCCGGTGACCAGTGCGAAGCTAGCACTGACCGATAACGCCAGTGCCAGGTGCAACCAGCCATTGTAGTAATCGTAGTAAGAAGGTATGCCCACGCAATAGGCGCCGATGCCGATATAGGCCGCGTGACCGAGACTGACCATACCCCCGAAACCGAGAATCAGGTTGAGGCTGACAGCTGCAATCCCGAGGATTAATGCCCGGCTCAATAGATCGAGATAAAAGGGCTGATTGATCCACTCGAAAATGAAGGGTGCAGCTGCCAGCACCAGTAATAGTGCGGCATAACTGCGACCCGATACGCTAGCAGGCAACCAGTTCACTATTTCATGCCAGCCGGTGGAAATAGCCCCTGCGGGCGAAACGCAAGCACCCCGGCCATCAGGATATAGACCAGCATCGCCGACAACGCGGGCGCCGCGGTTTCTGCATAGTTACTCGGCATCGCGAGTTGCAACAGTAAATCCAGGTAGGATCGGCTCATGGTATCGATCAAGCCGATCATCAGGGCCGCGTAAAACGCACCTTTTACCGATCCGATACCCCCGACTATGACTACCACGAAAGCGATAATAATAATATCGTTACCCATGCCGATACTGGCCTCGGTAATCGGCGCAATCAGCATGCCGGCGAGTCCCGCCATAGCCGCACCAAGTGCGAAGACGACCAGAAACAGGCGGTTGATATTGATGCCGAGGGCTTCCACCATGCCGCGGTTGGAAGCACCGGCGCGGATCAGCATACCGAGCCGGGTTTTGCTGACCAGCACATACAGAATTGCCGCTACCAGCAATCCCGCAAAAATAATCAGCAAGCGGTAAGTCGGCAATACCAGCTCACCAAGCGTGAGCTGACCGTTGAGAATATCGGGTAATGGAATCGCCATGCCGGAAGCACCCCACAGCAAATGCACCAGGGTATCGAAAATCAGGATCAGACCGAAAGTCACCAGCACGTGGTCGAGATGGTCCTCGCGATAAAGCTTGCGTGCAATAAACCACTCCACCAGCGCGCCGACGATGAACACGCCGGCCAGGCCAATCACAATGCCGAGCAGGAAGGATCCGGTATAGGCGACGATACTGCCGCAGAAATAGGCCCCGATCATATAAAAGGAGCCGTGCGACAGGTTGATAAAGTCCATGATGCCGAAAATCAGCGTCAATCCGGAAGCAAGTAGAAACAACAGCAGCCCGAGCTGCAGCCCGTTCATCAACTGGGTGATGAGCAGATTCCAGTCCATATCAGATTACCCTGGTGTGAAAGTCGGGGTAATGCCTGGTTTCTCAATACCAGGAAACCAGGCACATCCCGGACGAATCCTACATCTTGCAATCTTTGGCGTGCGGATCCTGATGGTTCTCGTACACAGTCTGGATAATCCTGGTAGTCCAGCGACCTTCCGCGTCTGCCACTACTTCGCGCAGGTAGAAATTCTGAATCGGCATGTGGTTGTTGCCATAGGTATAGCGGCCACGCACCGAGTCAAAATTAGCGGCCTTGAGTGCCTTGCGAATCGCATCCTTGTCCTTCAGGTTGCCACCGGTGGCTTCCACCGCACTCTTGATCAACATGATCGCGTCATAGGATTGCGCACCGTAGAAAGACGGATACTTGCCATGCCTTTTAAGGTAATCGGCAACGAATCGCTCATTGGCCGGATTTTTCATGTCTGGCGACCACTCCTGGGTCATCTTCGATCCCAGAACGCCACTCAATCCAGCCTTCTGTAACTTGGGCAACGCAATTGAATCGACAGTAAAGGCGGTATAAAGCGGCATCTTGTCCTGCAAACCGGCCTGCTGGTATTGCTTTATAAAAGCGCCACCGGCCTTGCCCGGATAGAAGACATACAGGGCTTCGGCCCCCGAAGCCTTGGCCTTGGCCAACTCGGCGGAAAAGTCGAGTTGCGCGTCCGCGCCCCACTTGGTCAGATCCTTGCCCTTGACCTGACCCTTGAAGGTATTTTCTACACCGGCAGCCATGTCCTTTCCGGCTGCATAGTTCGGCGCCATGATATAGATTGACTTGACTCCCACCTGGTTCAGGTATTCACCGAGCGCCATCGGGGTCTGGTCATTCTGCCACGAGGTCGAGAAAAAGTTCTTGTTGCAGCGTTTTCCGGCAATCTGGGAAGGTCCGGCGTTGGCACTGATCAGGAACTTGTCGGCGCTGGTGACCGAATTCATCGAAGCCAGCAACACATGTGACCAGATATAGCCGGCGACAAAATCGACATCGTCCTGCTTGACCAGCTTGTCGGTCTTTTGCTTGCCTACGTCCGGCTTGAAGCCATCGTCTTCCATGATCAGTTCGACATCAAGATTGCCCATCTTGTAGCCGATATGTTCCAGCGCGAGTTCGACCGAGTTTTTCATGTCTTCGCCGATTACCCCGGCGGGCGTGGTTAATGTGGTGACGAAGCCGATTTTCACGCTGGCGGCCTGGGCCATACCCGTCATGATAATCGCACTCGCGATTATGGTTGTACGAATTAACTTAACTAACATCATGCTCTCCTCTGGAGTTTATTTAATAATCGATGGCATACGCCATCCGTTTCTATACTGGGCAAAAAATACCCGGGTTTGTCAAAAGCAGTCCGTTTAAACAAATTCTATTATTCTTATTTCACCCGAACGGCAGATGAACATCCTTTTTCCATCGCCATATTGGTTACGCTTGCTGTCGTCGATTTCGGGCGAATTATATTTCCTGTCACGCTTCGGACGCCAGCGTGGAAAACCCCGTTACCTTACCCGAAACAGCGATGAAACGCGTTACCAGGCGAATCAGTTCGTCGGCCTGGTCACGATGCGGCGAATGACCGCAATCGGCAAGCTCCACGATTTCGGCATCTGCAACCCGGCGCGCAATACCATGAATCTGCTCAAGCGTACCATATTCATCGTCAAGTCCCTGTAGCGCAAGCACCGGGCAACGAATATTCTCGATTTCGTCTTCAATTGACCATTCCCGGAACGGCGCATGCAACCAGATATCGTTCCAGCCCCAGAAGGCTGAATCCGGATCGGCGTGATAGCGGCCAAGTTTTTGTTTCAAATCGGTTTCGAGATAGGTCCTGCGTGCCTGTTCGATGCTGGTAATGGTGATGTCTTCGACCATGATATGCGGCGACAGGACAATGATACCGCTGACCTGTTGAGGGAATCTCGCCGCGTAAAGCAGGGCAATGGAACCGCCGTCACTGTGTCCAAACAGCCAGGGCGGGTTGATAGTGGTTTCAATTTCCAGCGCCACCAGTAAAGCCGGCAGCACCGCATAGGCCTGCCGGTGCATGAAATCGGTGCCCCAGGTTTCGTCCGGCGCACGGGCGCTTGATTGCCCGTAACCGGGTCGTGAAAACACCAGCCCGCGACAACCCACGGCACGGCATAAATGTTCAGGAAAGTCTTTCCACATCGCGAGCGATCCGAGCCCCTCGTGCAGAAATATTATCAGTGGAGTCGAAGGATTGTCGCGTTCGATCCACTGGTATTCGATGCTCACCGGGCGGTCTTCCCAGTCGACGGTGATAAATTCAACCGTTGAACTCATACGCCGGCTTCGGCTTCGCGCAGACGGAAACGCTGGATTTTGCCGGTCGCCGTTTTGGGCAATTCATCGACAAACTCGATAAAACGCGGGTACTTGTATGGTGCGAGTCGCTCCTTGACGAACGACTTGAGTTCATCCTCGGTCGCCTGCTGCCCCTCAGCCAGTACCACGAACGCCTTGCTCTTGACGAGGCCTTCCTCGTCGGTCTTGCCGATGACCGCTGCTTCCAGCACTGCAGGATGCTCGGACAAGCTGGCTTCAACCTCGAATGGAGAAACGTACATGCCACTAACTCTCAACATATCGTCGCTGCGCCCGGAACAGGTGTAACTACCGTCTTCGTTGCGGACATACTTGTCGCCGCTCCTGGTCCATTCACCCCGGAAAGTATCGATGCTTTTGGCTCGATTATTCCAGTACATCATGGCCGCGCTCGGCCCCCTGACATAAAGATCACCGATCTCCCCGTCTGCAACCGGCTGTCCATCGTCGCCGCGTATTTCGACGTCATATCCCGGGACCGGTGTTCCACTCGAGCCGTAACGGACCTCGCCTGGCCGATTGGATATATAAATATGCAGCATCTCGGTGGAGCCTATGCCGTCGATAACGTCAACGCCGAAGTGCCGTGTAAATCTTTGCGCGAGGTCTGCCGGCAGGGCTTCGCCCGCAGACACGGCCAGGCGCAGGGCAAGCCGGTCTCGGCCTGGCAGCCCTGGTGCGGCGAGCATGCCAACGTAGCCGGTCGGAGCGCCAAAGAAAATCGTGGCCTGGTGTTCGATCAACTTGTCAAAAATCAGCTCGGGTGTCGGGCGGCCCGCAATCAGCACGCTGGTCGCACCGACACTGAGCGGAAAGGTCAGCGCATTGCCCAGGCCGTAAGCAAAGAACAGCTTGGCAGCGGACAGGCAGACATCCTGCTCATCGATGCCCATGACTTCTTTGCCGTACAGTTCAGTTGTCCAGTAAGGATTGCCATGGGTATGCACGGTTCCCTTGGGTTTACCGGTAGAACCGGAAGAGTAAAGCCAGAAACCGGGATCATCGGGGCTGGTTGCAGCCGCTTCCGACAGTGGTGTCGCAGCTTGCAGGACGCTTTCCAGTAGCACCTCAGCCTGCTCCTGCTGATCGAAAGCCCCGCATACGAGCACTGATGCGACTTCATGGTGACCCTTGCCCATGGCCTCGCGCAGAACCGGTAACAGCGCACTCGAGACCAGCGCCGCACGCGCTCGGCTGTGCTGCAACATGTACAGATAGTCATCCGCTGTCAGCAGGGTGTTGACCGCGACCGGCACGACACCGGCATAGATAGCCCCGAGGAAAGCAACCGGCCAGTCATTACAGTCGTGCATCAACAGCAGGACCCGTTCCTCGCGTCTGATTCCAGCGTCGAGCAGGGCATTCGCCATGCAGCGCACTCTCGCGGCCAGATCGCCGTAGGAGAGAATGCCCTGGTCGTCGATATATGCGGTTTTCTGCGCACGCGCCTGGTTTAATCCCAGCAAGTACGCGGCATAATTAAAATTCTCTCCCGGTGAGGGGATATGGTCGATACTCATGACTTCCTCCAGGGGCACACCCTGTCCTGGCGCTGCAATAACTTATCGCTGCGTTCTGCGCATTTCTTATGCCGTGAATTCTATACTGCCACCGGGTAGTAAATACAGCACCAGGGCGCGCCCGTTGGATACCGTCGGCCGATGCGCACTACCGGGAGAATAGACCACCCATCCCGCCGAATGGTCATCGAACAGGGCATCGCCTTCGAGCGGCATTACCAGGTCGATTTCGCCCCCGGGGTGGGCATGATGCGGACCGACGACATTGTCCATGTCGACCACATCTACGGAAAAATCCTGCAGGTCTTGCGCGGGTTTAAACACGCGGCCGTAGCGAATACCACCCGCCTCGCGTTCACACAACCAGCCTTCCGCGACACCCTGGCGACAGGATTGCTCGAGTTGCTGGTAGGTGGGGCTGTCGACCCCATGCCTGGCATTGAGCCAGATCTGTAGATCCTGGTCCAACGCTTTTCCAGCCAACTGGCTGGTCAATGCGACGATCTGCTGACGAAACTGGGTACTAGGCATCTCTGATTATCCCCCGATCAGGTAAAGCAACAACCCGACTTGCTAACGTGGCGAGTATGAATTATTGTGCATCAAGAAGCAATATACTGCATATTGGTAGACCTCGAGAACCTGCATGGCGAATAGTAGCAAACCAGGATCATCCGCGGCCGCAACCCGCGAGGAGCGGGCCAATCCGTTCCTGGTTGCGCTCGGTCAGCGCGTGCGTGCGCTGCGGGCTCGCGGTGGCATCACTCGCAAGGCGCTCGCGGTCGCCACCGGCGTATCGGAACGTCACCTGGCCAACCTGGAATATGGAGAAGGTAATGTCTCGGTGCTGGTGCTGGACCAGGTCGCGTCCGCGCTACATTGTTCGCTCGCCGAATTGATCGGGGATTTCACCACCACCTCCCCGGAATGGCTGATGATACGGTCATTGCTGGAGAATCGTGACGAACAAACCCTGCATGAGGCACGCCTCGCTATCAGCAAGACAATGGGGACCGCTGTGGGTGGCGAATCGAGCAGTGTTCGAATAGCGCTGATTGGCCTGCGTGGCGCCGGTAAAACGACGCTTGGGCAAATGCTGGCCGAAGATCTCGACGTTCCCTTCGTCGAGTTAAGCCGTGAAGTCGAAAAGTTTGCCGGCTGCACGATCGCCGAGATCCAGAATCTTTATGGTGCGAAAGCTTATCGTCGCTACGAGCGGCGCGCGCTGGAAGAGACTATCCAGGCTTACCCCGCTGGCGTGATTGCCACACCCGGCGGGCTGGTAGCCGATGCGACTAATTTTAATCTGCTACTCTCCAGTTGCACCACGATCTGGTTGCAGGCGAAGCCGCAGGACCATATGCAGCGCGTCATCGAGCAGGGCGATCTTCGGCCCATGGCGGGGAACGATGAGGCGATGGATGACTTGAAAACTATCCTGGCCTCGCGTAATGCTTTTTATTCCAAAGCCCGGTTCCAGCTGGATACCAGCCAACAATCACTGGCGTCCACCTTCACAAAACTGAAGAGCATTGTGCGTCATCACCGGCAGATAGATATTCAACACAAAGACGCAGTATAATGCTTTACACGTCAATATTAATGCAATATTGTGCATCTTTTAGCCAACCAGAGTCGTGGAGAACCAGCCGTGGCCCATCCTGAACGTGTCGATTATCAGACCGACCCTGCACAATACAAACACTGGAAACTGCAGTTCGACGGCAACATCGCCACTTTACTCGCCGACTTTGACGAAAACGCAGGCCTGCGCCCCGGTTACAAGCTCAAGCTGAACAGTTATGACCTCGGCGTCGACATCGAGCTGAACGATGCCATTAACCGCATCCGCTTTGAGCACCCGGAGGTGCGCAGCGTGGTCATTACCAGCCTGAAAGACAAGGTTTTCTGTTCCGGCGCCAATATTTTCATGCTCGGTGTCAGCAGCCATTCATGGAAGGTCAACTTTTGTAAATTTACCAATGAAACCCGCAATGGTTTCGAGGACTCTTCCCGGCACAGCGGCTTGAAGTTTATTGCCGCGGTCAACGGCGCCTGTGCCGGTGGCGGTTACGAACTCGCACTGGCCTGTGACGAAATTATCCTGGTAGACGATCGTTCCAGCGCGGTCAGCCTGCCGGAGGTACCGCTACTGGGCGTACTGCCGGGGACCGGGGGACTGACGCGACTCACCGACAAGCGCCATGTGCGTCATGATCTCGCCGATATCTTTTGTACCACCAGCGAAGGCGTGCGCGGTCAACGAGCAAAAGAATGGCGCCTGGTCGACACAATCGCGAAACCCGCGGCTTTCGATGAGACCGTGCGCCAGCGTGCCCTGGAACTCGCTGCCGCAAGCGACAGGCCGGCCGACGCAACTGGCGTCGCCCTGACCTCACTGCATCGCAGCATCGAGGACAACGCGCTGCACTATCGCCATGTCAGCGTGGAAATGGATCGCGGCGCGCGCACTGCGACCTTTATTATTAAGGCACCGGGCGCCGACCAGCCCGGCGATATTGCGGCAATCGAGGCCGCCGGCGCCGACTGGTACCCACTTACCCTCGCACGCGAACTGGAAGATGCGATCCTGTCGATGCGCACCAATGAACTCGATCTCGGCACCTGGCTGATCAGGACCGAAGGCGACTCCAACGCGGTTCTGGCAATGGATGCAATCCTGGTCGAACTCCAGGATCACTGGCTGGTGCGGGAAACCATCGGCCATCTGCGTCGCAGCCTGAGCCGCATCGATGTTTCGTCACGCAGCCTGTTTGCGTTGATCGAGGAAGGTTCCTGCTTTGCCGGCACCTTGCTCGAGCTGGCTCTGGCCTGCGACCGCAGTTACCAGCTGGCCTTGCCCGACGATCCCGATGCCGCACCCCGGATCACCGTCGGCGAGGCCAACTTCGGGCTTTATCCGATGGTTACCGGAGAAAGCCGCCTGGGCAGAAGATTCTATAACGAACAACCCGCGCTCGATGCCGTGCGGGCCAGCGTATCACGGCCACTCGACGCTGACGCCGCATTCGAGCTTGGCCTGGTGACCAGCAATCCAGATGATCTCGACTGGGATGATGAAATCCGCATCGCAATCGAAGAACGCGTCTCGATGTCGCCCGATGCACTGACCGGCATGGAAGCCAATCTGCGCTTTAACGGCACGGAAAACATGTTTACCCGGATTTTTGGCCGCCTGACCGCCTGGCAGAACTGGATCTTTCAGCGGCCGAACGCGGTTGGAGAAAGCGGCGCGCTCAAGGTTTACGGCACCGGCGAAAAATCTGCCTTCGACTGGAACCGGGTCTGAATTAACCCCAGGAGAACGATAATGTCCTCGATCGATTACAACGAAAAAATCCCCAACAACGTCAACCTTGGGGAAGATCGTGCCCTCAAGCGCGCGCTGGAACACTGGCAACCCAACTACCTCGAATGGTGGCAGGACATGGGACCCGAGGGTTCACATGACTTCGACGTTTACCTGCGCACCGCAACCAGCGTCGACCTTGAAGGCTGGGCGCAATTCGACTACGTCAAGATGCCGGATTACCGCTGGGGCATTTTTCTCAATCCCGCGGAGCCGGAGCGCAAGATTCATTTCGGTGACCACAAGGGCGAAGACGCCTGGCAATCGGTACCCGGTGAGTACCGCGCCAACCTGCGACGTATTATCGTAACCCAGGGCGATACCGAGCCGGCTTCGGTCGAACAACAACGCCATCTCGGTTTAACCGCACCCAGCATGTACGACCTGCGCAACCTGTTCCAGGTCAACGTCGAAGAAGGACGCCACCTGTGGGCAATGGTTTACCTGTTGCACAAGTATTTCGGCCGCGACGGCCGCGAGGAAGGCGAGGCCCTGTTGGAGCGTCGTAGCGGCGAGGAAGACAATCCGCGCATCCTGCAGGCATTTAACGAGAAAACCCCGGACTGGCTGTCTTTCTTCATGTTTACCTATTTCACCGATCGTGACGGTAAATACCAGCTGCACGCGCTGTCCGAGTCCAGCTTTGACCCGCTGGCGCGCACCACACGTTTCATGCTGACCGAGGAAGCACATCACATGTTCGTCGGTGAATCCGGCGTGGCACGCGTGATCCAGCGAACCTGCGACTTGATGAACGAACTCAAAACCGAGGACCCGGCCGTGCTGCGCGCCGCTGGCGTCATTGATCTGCAGACCGTCCAGCGCTACATCAATTTTCATTTCAGCGTCACCATCGACCTGTTCGGCGCAGACGAATCGAGTAACGCGGCGACCTTTTACTCGACCGGGCTCAAGGGGCGTTATACCGAGCGCAAGCGTAAAGACGATCATGTATTGAAAAACGACGGCTACCCGGTACTCGAGGTACGCGACGGCAAGCTTGTCGAGAAAGAAGTGCCCATGCTCAACGCGTTGAACGAGGTTCTGCGCGACGATTACATCAGGGATACCGTGTCCGGTGTCAAGCGCTGGAACCGGATCATCAAGAAGGCCGGCATGGACTATGAATTGACGGTTCCGCACAAGGGTTTCAATCGTAAAATCGGTGCCCTTGCCGGTACCCGTATCAGCCCGGACGGCGAGGTATTGACCGAGGCACAGTGGCAGCAGCACGAATCCGCGTGGTTACCGTCCGAGAGCGACCGCGAGTACGTCGCCAGCCTGATGGGGCGCGTCGTCGAAGTGGGTAAATTCGCCAACTGGATTGCGCCGCCACCCATCGGCATCAATCGTCAAGCGGTCAACTTCGAGTACATTCGCTTTAACTAGGTACGGTTCGGATCGACATTTTCACTGCATCCGGTTTAACATCAAGCCGGACACAAACGATCCCGATATCCCGGATAAACCTCGGCGACGACCGCCAGTATCGCGGGGACCTGTACCTGGAGACCTGGCAATGAACGACCCGAAAACTCTCGAAATCACCCCGCGCGGCAATGGTGTGGCGCAGATAACCATGTCGCGGCCCGATGTTTTCAACGCCTTCGACGAGGTGATGATTGGCGAACTGGATGCCGCTTTCGAGCAGCTGATTAATGACGCCGGGGTGCGCGTCATCGTGCTGGCCGGCGCGGGCAAACATTTCAGCGCCGGTGCCGACCTGAAGTGGATGCAGCGCGTCAGCGAGGAATCTCGCGAATGGAACCTTGCCGATGCGCGGCGCTTCGCCGCGATGCTGGGCAAGATCGATGCCTGCCCCAAGCCGACGCTGGCGCGCATACAGGGCGCGGCGCTGGGCGGTGGCGTCGGGCTCGCCTGTACCTGCGATGTCGCGATTGCGGCCGACAATGCCAGCTTCGCGGTCAGCGAGGCCAGGTTCGGCATCCTCCCCGCGGCCATCAGTCCTTACGTGATCAATGCGGTCGGCAAGCGCCATGCCCGCCGACTCGCGTTAACGATGTCGCGCATCCGCGCCGCGGAAGCACTCGCGCTTGGCCTGGTACACCAGGTCAGCACCCTCGAGGATCTGGATACCGCGGTCGACGCCGCCATCGCAGAGCTGCTCGCTGGCGGTCCGCATGCACAGCGCGAAATCAAGGCCCTGTTCGCGCAACTGGAAGTCGGCCCGGTGACCGCCGAGGTGCGCGAATTGACCGCACAAACCATCAGTCGTGTGCGCGGGACCGCGGAAGCCCGCGAGGGTTTTGCCGCGTTTCTCGACAAACGCCCACCAGACTGGATCGCTGAATGAGCGCTAGTCTCGACAACGCCTCAGTCCTTGTCGTCGGTGCGGGCATCATGGGAACCGGTATTGCGCAGGTTGCAGCACAGGCCGGTCACCGCGTCATGCTTTTCGACGTCCAGTCGGCTGCGGCCGCTACCGCCAGGACCCGACTCGAATCCACGTTCGAAAAACTCGTCGCGAAAGGCAAGTTCACTAACGCCGAGGCCGCCGCAGTTCTATCGCGGATCGCACCCGTAGAATCCCTCGATGCAGCCGCCGCTGCGGGTCTCGTAATCGAAGCGATCGTCGAGAACATCGAGATAAAACGCGATCTGTTCCGGCAGCTAGAGAACATCGTCACCGCTGATTGCGTGCTCGCAACCAATACCTCATCGATATCTGTGACTGCTATCGCCAACGGACTTCTGCACCCGCAGCGCCTGGTGGGCATGCACTTTTTCAACCCGGTACCATTAATGAAGCTGGTCGAGGTCGTGTCCGGACTGCAGACCTCGGCTGCGGTAGCCAACGCGACATTCCAGCTATCCACAGCCTGGGGCAAGGTGCCGGTGCACGCGCGTTCGACACCGGGATTCATTGTCAACCGCATCGCAAGGCCATTCTATGCCGAATCGCTGGCGCTGCTGCAGGAACAGGCCGCGACACCCGCGGTGCTCGACGCCTGCCTGCGTGGCGCAGGGTTTCGCATGGGGCCCTGCGAATTGATGGACCTGATCGGACACGATACCAACTTCTCGGTGACACGCTCCGTCTACGAAGCCAATTTCTACGACAAGCGCTACACGCCATCGCTGCTCCAGCAGGAACTCGTCGACGGCGGCCTGCTCGGACGCAAGAGCGGGCGCGGCTTTTACGATTATTCCGGCGACACGCAATCACTGGCGCCGGATTTCCCGGCGCAGGATAGCCTGCCGTCCACCGCTAGCCTGGCCGTGCATGGTGCAGGGCCGCTCGCCGAGCGCATCGTCGCCGTACTCGAGTTACACCACTGCCACTTCGATCGCATCATCGACAGCAGCTGGATCGGCCTGCAGGCGGACAAGGCCTGTCTGCGTCTGACCGACGGCTGTGTCGCCGCCGAGCTCGGTGACGACGTCGCGGTGTTCGATCTGCCACTGCGCGAAGAACCCGGGATCGCATTGGCCTGGAGCCGCGCCGCGCGAGCGTCGACGCAATGGATCGAGGCGGCGCCGAAGTGGCTCGCCCTGCTCGGCTTTGTCCCGCTGCAGGTCGGTGACGTGCCCGGCCTGGTGGTGGCGCGCACCATAGCCATGCTGATTAACGAGGCAGCCGACGCAGTACATCAGGGCGTCTGCGATGCTGCCGGCGCCGATGCCGCGATGAAACTCGGCGTCAACTATCCAGCCGGGCCGTTCGAATGGCTAGAGGGCTGGAACACGCAGGCCGTGATCGAACTGCTCGACCGGCTCGACGCGCATTACCGCGGCGAACGCTACCGTGTCAGTCCCTGGTTACGTCAACGCGCATGGCGCTCGCAAGCCCAATGAGCGGTGTGATCGATCCGGTCGCGACCAGCTTTTTAGACCTGACAGTGGATAAACCATTATGAACGAAGCCTATATCTGCGACGCAATTCGCACCCCCATCGGTCGCTACGGTGGTGCGCTATCGGCGGTGCGCACCGACGACCTCGGCGCAATCCCGTTACAGGCGCTGATGCAACGTAACCCGAATGTCGACTGGGACAGGATCGACGACGTTATCTTCGGCTGCGCCAACCAGGCCGGCGAGGACAACCGTAACGTCGCGCGCATGTCGTCCCTGCTCGCGGGACTACCCGAGAGCGTACCGGGATCGACCGTAAATCGCCTGTGCGGTTCAGGTATGGACGCGGTCGGCAGTGCAGCGCGGGCGATCAGGAGTGGCGAGACTCGCCTGATGCTCGCCGGTGGTGTCGAGAGCATGAGCCGCGCACCGTTCGTGATGCCGAAAGCAGACAGCGCGTTCAGCCGCAGCAACGCAGTTTACGACACCACCATTGGCTGGCGCTTCGTCAATCCGGTCATGCAGGAACGCTATGGTATCGATTCGATGCCGGAAACCGCAGAGAACCTGGCTGCAGATTTCAATATCGAACGCGACGCGCAGGATCGCATGGCGCTGCGTTCGCAGCAAAATGCCACCAGGGCCCAACAGTCGGGATTCTTTGCCGCTGAAATCATCCCGGTCAGCGTACCGCAACGCAAGGGCGATCCGGTCATCGTCGCGCAGGACGAACATCCGCGCGAAATCTCGCTAGAGAAACTCGCCGCACTACAACCGATTGTCAGGGCCGACGGTACGATCACAGCGGGCAACGCTTCCGGCGTCAACGACGGTGCCTGCGCACTGTTGCTGGCTGACGAGACGACTGCCGAGCAATTCAAGCTGACGCCGCGAGCACGCGTGATCGGCATGGCCACCGCCGGCGTCGCGCCGCGTATCATGGGCTTCGGTCCCGCACCGGCCTCGCGCAAGGTGCTGGAGCAGACCGGCCTGGGTCTGGAGCAGATGGACGTAATTGAATTAAATGAAGCCTTTGCCGCGCAGGGCCTCGCAGTTTTACGCGACCTCGGACTCGACGACGACGATGCGCGCGTGAACCCCAATGGCGGCGCGATCGCACTCGGTCATCCGCTCGGCGCCAGCGGCGCGCGCCTGATCACGACCGCAATCAACCAGCTGCATGCCGGCGGCGGCCGCTACGCGCTGTGCACCATGTGCATTGGCGTCGGCCAGGGCATCGCAACGATCATCGAACGGGTCTAGTATACTGTCCCCTCTATTTTTTGACCCTAAACCGCGAACCCCATGAATCGATCCTCCTGGCCCAGGATATGGGTCGCCTTTATCGCGGGTTGCATCGCCGCGTTTCAGCTCGGCAAGACCTTCGCGTCGCTGGCGCTGATTATCGATGAACTGAGCTTAAGTCTGGTCCAGGCAGGACTGATCCTCTCGTTGTTCAGCCTGATTGCGGCCTTTGCCGGCGCGGGCTTCGGCCTGCTATCCGATCGTATCGGTCATGTGCGCATGGCCCTGACCGGGCTCGCGGTGTCGGCCGGTGGCGCTTTTCTCGGTGCAATCGCGCCGGATATCGAGGTTTTGCTGCTGTCGCGCCTGATCGAGGGACTCGGATTTATCCTCGCGATCGTCGCCCTGCCATCGCTGATCAGCCGTTCCGCCAGCGATCGCGACCGTCCCCTGGCGATGGGCCTGTGGGGCGCTTTCATGCCGGCCGGGATCGGCCTGTCGATGATCATTACCCCGGTGCTGATCGACTGGCACGGCTGGCGCGGCCTGTGGAACGATATCGGCTTCATCATCCTCGCCTGGGGCGCCATCCTCGCGCTGACATTCCGCGCTGCGCCGACCAGGGCGGGCATTCAACTAAGTACCGCCGACTTCATCAGTAGTATTCTGCGCACCGGCCCGCTGCTCGTGGTCACCGGCTTCGTCTGCTATTCCAGCCTGTATCAATCGCTGACCGCGTTCTTGCCGACCATACTGGTCACCGATTACGCTGTACCGTTCGCGCAGGCGGCACGCTTCGGCGCCATCGTCGTGGTCGGTAATATCATCGGTAACGTCAGCGCCGGCTGGTTGATCGGCCGGGGATTCGTGCCGTGGAAGTTACTCACCGTGTCATTCATCGCGATGGGCCTATGCGCAATGCTAGTGTTTGCAACCTTCAGCGAACCGGTAATTAAAATCGTTGCCGGCTTCCTGTTTTCCGCGTTCGGCGGCATGTTCCCGGGTACCGCTTTCGTGCTCGCCGCGCGCTATTCGCCGAGCCCGTCGCACA
>Ga0316194_10000195_pt1 | contig 35324 bp, 31 predicted proteins | sample CroRivsedime1_MG_FD_204936 | JGI IMG/M metagenome (GOLD analysis project Ga0316194, IMG submission 204936) | Coastal sediment microbial communities from Maine, United States - Cross River sediment 1 | ecosystem: Environmental > Aquatic > Marine > Coastal > Sediment | place: USA: Maine...
TGTCGTAGTGATGGTGGAAGACAACCTGTTGCAGATCGCCCAGCTTCAATAGTATTTCAAACGCTGCAAAACGCTGGTTGCGATTATCTTCCGTTTTTTCATTACGCCAGGTGTTGTAACTCAGGCTGCTGACTGCAATCACGAGGCTGATTAACGCAACCGCATTACGTCGAAGTTGATCAATAATTCTGTTTCTTTCATTGTTCATGGCTGAGTTCTATTTCAATGCCGCCTCGATGGCACGCGTGTTGAAACCCTGTATTTTTCTGCCATCGATCAGAATCAGCGGTGTGCCACGTCCGCCCAAACGCCTGAATTCATTCAAGCGTTTTGAAGACTTGTTAATATCGTATTCGACATAATCGATGCCGTGACTCGAAAAATACTGACGTGCCTTTCGACAATAGCCGCAGTCAGGTACGGCGTACATGATCACTTCTTGTGCAGATTGTTCCGTACTGAAATAGATCACGCCGTTTTGATCCACTCGCTCAGTCATCCCGGCCATTGCAGATGGAATCCATGAGAGAATCAACAAGGAAAAGCTAAGGTATCGCGTTGGCATTGGATTCACAGTCTGGCGGAAGAAGGTTATCAGCTATGGAAACAGTAAAAACCGAAACCCCGGTTTGTGGTTATGTTTGTTTCACATGGCGGTACCACTACCTGTATCTGCCCTCAGTATAGCGGCATCAACAGGTAAAGGCATGTGCTGCCGAGAATTAGGGATCAGGCGGGCAGGAAATCGATGGGATAGGTGATGGTGACTTCACTGACGTCTTTTGACTCGAAATTGAAGAGCTTGACACGCTGCGTGATCTTTTGGCCGAGTGCGGCATCGTGCAGTTCACTGGAGACCAGCTCGCAGCGTGTAACCTTGCCGGAGGGAGAGATGGTGAGCTGCAGGACAACTTTACCCTGCAGGGTCGGGTCCTTTCTGAGGGCGCGGTTGTAGACACTATAGATAGCTCCCTTGTTGCGGTCGAAAACCATCTGGATCTCTTCAATGCTGCGCCCGGCGCTGCGCGTTCCCCGGTCACTGTTGCCCGTCGTGCCGCCGCTGGCGGTTGTGCCTGACGGGCTGTGTACCTGTGTGGTGGAACGAGATGCCAGTTCCCCGCCGCCCGTATTGCGGCTCAGGTTGGCGGTCTGGATACCACCGCTGGTACGGGTGGTCCCGGCGGTCAGTATGGCGCGCTCGGTGGTGCTGGCCTGACCGCCGCTCTGTGACAGTTGCTTCGTTTGTCGCAGGTTGCTGCTGGTGGTGCCCTGGCGCATGTCAGCCAGGCTGTCGCTAAGTGCCAGCAGGCCGGATTTTTCGGCCTGTTGCCGTGCCGTTACCCTGGACTTTACCGGCACCGGCTTTGCCTGCACGGGTTTCACCGGAGCCGCCTTGGCAACCTTCGGTACCGGCTTTGCTGGCGTCACGGTCTTTTTAGGCGCAACAGCCTTCTCTGGTACAGGTTTTGGTTCCGGCTGGGTGACCTGTTTCGGTAGCGGTTTCGGGATCGGTTTAGGTTTTTGCGGCGGCGGGACCGGTTTCACATCAAGGATCAGGGTCGCAAGGCGTGGCGGTTCCTCAATTATCGGCTCGTCCCTCTCTGACAGCGGCAGGAATGGCACGGCGATACCGAACAACAGACACAGCACCAGGTTGATACGCAGGATACGCTGAAAGCAGTCATCGCTTTCCGCGGTATACGACCATGGCATGGTGAGCGCGTGACTGTAGCTCGTCATGGCTTAACTCTCCTGTAGCGGCTTTTGCAATACCGCCAGTGAAATGCGCGCAAACCCCGCTTCGGTGCAGCTCGCCATGACCTGTTTCAAGATCTTGTAGGGAATGTCGCGGTCACCCATGATGGTGGCCTCGTGCCTGACTGGCTTATCGTTTTTACCCTGTCGCTCGGGTTTCCCAAGTTCACTTTGCAGGGCTGTTTTCAGCAGCTCTGTGGCTCCGCTATCTGCATTCAGTAGCGCCTCTGTGCGGGTGATGACCTTGCCATGAATCATAATATCGGTGTCGTTGATCATCACAACCAGCGCCATGCGCGGTGTTTCCTCGGCAACCGATTCGGGCAGTTTCACGGACTTTTGTGTCGGCAGCACTTCACCGTCGGATGAATTCACCAGCAGGAAGAACACCAGGATGGTGAAGATGTCCATTAAAGACACCAGATTGATGCCGGTGTTACGGCCGGCCCGTTTGTGGTGACGTTTCATGCGATCTGCGCGGCGCGAATGGATCATGGTTATGGACCCTTGTTACTGGCAACTTTGCTGTTGCTGGCAGGTGCATCGCCAATGGCGATTTCCGGGAACAATTCGGCCAGCTGTAGCGCACCGGCCTGCACTACCGGTGCCACGCGGATGCTGTCCATGACCTGTACCACGGTGTCATAGGGAATGTCAGCCTCCAGCAACAGCATGGCATCCAGTTTCTCGGGGAAGCGTGCCTTCACCTGCTGTAACAGTTCCGACAGTTGCCGGTAGTCCTGACCTGTTTCGCTTGCGGGGATGCGTCTGATCAGGCCGCCGTTGCGATCGCCGACTTCGATACTACCAGCACGTACGATGATCTCCAGCTGGAAGGCTTGCTCACTGTCAGCCTGGCTGGCGCCTGCGGCCGGCAAGTTCAGTTCCAGGATAGTGATGCGCGAGAACACCGCCGTGAGGAGCAGGAACGGCACCAGGATCACCATCAGGTTCATGAAGGCGGTGATATTGATGTCGGCCGGTTCGTGCTGCCCGGCGCGGCGGCGCAGGCGGCGTCTCATCCGGCCTTGGCCTCGCCTAGCGGCCGTTCAGTTAATAGGTTCAGGAACTTCACCGAGGCCATTTCGAGACTGTCGACCAGTTGCGTGGTCTTGGTCTGCAGCACGGCGTATATCAGCAGTAACGGGATGGCGACCATCAGGCCGAAGGCCGTGGTGTTCATGGCGACCGAGATACTTGCGGACAGCATGTCGGCCTTCTCGGCCGGATTGGCGGCGGCTACCGCGGTAAAGGCCTGGATCAGGCCGATAATGGTGCCCAGCAGTCCCAGCAGGGTCGCGATGTTGGCGAAGGTGGCCAGGTAGGGGGTGCGTTTTTCAAGGTTGGGTACGGTCTCCATCAGGCCCTCCTCCATGGCGATCTCGACGTCGTCGCGGCGCCGTGAGGTGCGTGCACGGTTGAGACCGTAACTGAAGATGTGGCTGATGGCGGAGCGGGACTTCTCGGTGACCATGGCGACCTGCAGGTAATCACCCTTTTGCAACAGTGGCTGCAGTTTTTTCCAGATGCGGTGGTTGCTGGTCTTGGCCATGCTGAGATAGATGTAACGCTCGATGGCAATGGCAAGGCCAAGTGCCAGGATCAGTACTATCGGGTACATGAATAAGCCGCCGGACTGGAAGAATCCGACAATGGTGGTGTAGGCGTCCATAGGGTGCTCCTGTTTACCGTGTCGTGTGTAGAAAATCCCTGCTCGCTATGGGAGGGAGCCGGGTTGAGGGAGGTTGAACACATCCAGTGTTGTCTGGTTTCCCCTCTCCCCGACCCTCTCCCTGAGGGAGAGGGAGTTGTTGTTCATGCCAAAGCGTTCTACGTCATCCAGATTACTGATGTGTTCATTCAATACCGTGAACTGCTTCGTAGTAATCGAGTTCCCTGAGGAACACGTCACGGTCTACGGGTGCGAGGATTTTATCGACGAGGCTGTTCATGGGGCGGCCAGCCAGTTCGCCGGCCTCTGCCGATTTCCATGGCACGATGTGTAGTGCCTTCGGCAATTCTCGGTTACCGACAATGGTGGCGCCTTCGAGTGTCATCGTGTCCTCTGCGGGTGCCTGCAAGGCCGTACACAACAGCATGGCAGGCAACAGCCTGTGTATTGTTAATCGCTTCATGGTTTCACCTTCGCCGTCACGTTGTCGCCGGGGTTGCGTGCCTCCAGTTCGGCAATCCATGCCAGTAAGCGGGGGTCGTCAGACGCGGTGATTTGCTGGTAGCGCTGGTAATGCTGCAAGGCCTGGCGCGGGTTCGGCAGGTAACGGTCATAGAGGATACCGAGGTTCCAGTGGATATTGGTATCGTCCGGATCACGGCGTAGCGCTTCCTCGTAGATGAATTGCGCCTCATCGAGACGGCCGTGGCGCCGATAGAGCATGCCGAGCTGGTTGTAGGCCTCGATATTCCGGTTGTTGGTATCGATGGCTTTCTTGAAGGCGGCCTCGGCATTGGCGTGATCACCGAGCTTGACATGCGTAATGCCCAGGTTGATCCAGGGCCCTGAGAGGGAGGGTTGCTGGGTGGTGATTTGGGTGAGTTGTTCGCGGGCTGGCTGCCATTGTTCGGCCTGCATCGCTAGCAGTGCGCTTTGATACCCGGATTTAATGTCTGCCGTGGGTGTTGCAATGACCGCCGATTGATGACTGCGGGTGTTCGTGCAGGCATTCATTAGCAGCAGGCAGATGGCAATGAATAGCAGTGCCAGCGCATGTTTCATATTCATCTATGTTTCCCCTCTCCCTCGGCAACTGCTCCATGCGTCGCTAAAGCGCCTACTTTTGGTGCCCTACCTCCTGCATCCCTGCTGTCGTGGCCCTCTCCTGGGGGAGAGGGAATACAGCTATGGAGGTATGGTGCTTTATTTAAGTGCGCTGACATAGGACGCCCCTTTTTCCAGTTTGGCATACTGCGCCGGTACCAGTTGCGCCAGTTGCTGCTGGCTCTTTTCGATCCAGGCGTTGTACAGGCCGGACTCGATACGTTGCATATTGGTTTCATGCAGTGTGATGGCCTGTTCTTCAAACGGATAGGCCTGCTCTTCCAGCAGGATGTTGTATTGCTCAAGGGCCTCGCCACTGAGATTTGCTGGCCGTTGTGATTGCAGTAATGCACTGCCTAGTTCGGTGTAGATCTGCGCCGTTTGAAAGGTAGCGGCCGTCGTCACTTCCGCGACCTGGTAACCTGCGGCCTGTTCGTATTGCTGCATGGCCGATTGCATCAGGCGTTTCTTGGCGGTGAGGCTTTTCTCCAGTGGCAGGATCAGTCGCACGCGACGGTAGTTTTCGTGGGCATGATCAGCAAGTGTTAGTTGGGCATGCGCGGCAAGGTAGCGGGTGCGGTCACTGCGTTGCGACCCCGCCTGCCGGTCTGCCTTGATGATGTCCGCCAACCAGCGCTGCTGCTCCGCGAGGTTGTTACCGGCCGCGTAAAGGGTGGCAACCCGTTGCCGCGCCTCGATGGCCTGTTCAACGGGTTGCGGAAATTGCTGGACGTAGTTCTGGTATGTCGTGATGGCCGCGTTCGGCTGGTCTGCGCTGCCATACAGTTCCGCCGCTTGCCAGAGTGCCTCACGGCGCAGCGTCGGGTCCTCGTGGCTGTTGCCGATGCGCTCGAATTCGCGGGCGGCCTGCAGCGGTTGTTCCTCGGCCAGGTAGGCCGTGGCGAGGCGCCGCGTCACCTCGTCCTGGCGTGGATCATTCGGGTAGTTGTTGCGGAAGCGGTCGAGCACGGCGGCGGCCTGTGACCATTGCTGCAGTGACAGTAATCCGGCAGCCGCATCGTACTCGGCGGTTGCCACGATCGACGCCGTGGGTGTGGCCTCACGCACCCGCTGGAAATGGTCGATGGCGTTTGCGGTTTCTCCGGCCACCTGCGCAGCTGCTCCCTGTTTATAGATAGATGCGGCAAGTCGCTCATTTATATTGCCATATTCTTTGTCATCCCGTGGCATGCGCTGGCGGACCTGCTGGTAGGCAGCCTCGGCCTGCAGGAAATCTCCTTGTTCAAAGTACGCGTGTGCCTGTACCGTCCAGGCAACCCGTTGCTGGGCGGCAGAGGCCTGTTCGCTAGCAATGACAGTCTGTGCGATCTGGATTGCCCGCTCCTGGTCGCCGCTGGCCAGTAGTTGTTCACTGCTGCGGGTGAGGACGGCCATAGCCTGCGGATGCTGCGGGAAGGTGCTGGCAAAGCGGATGGCGTGTTCGATCGACTGCTGGTGCCACGCCCGCTGTGCGCTGCCTGTCAGGCGCTGTTCCTGTTTGTCATAGGCGAGCACTGCCGCATAACCGGCGGCCGCTGCGTTCTTGTGAGGAGCATAGTCGTAGGCGGTGATTTCGTATTCCAGTGCAGCCTGCTGGTAGTCGCCGGATTCGAATAACAGTTCCGCCAGCAGGAAATTCATTTGCGGCGCGTCCGCATCTTCCCTGAATGATCCCAGGTAGCGCCGGTACCAGTGTGCGGCCTGCTGGTAGTCCTGTGGCTTTTTGTCCTTCTGTGCCAGTGCATGGTAGTGGCGAGACAGGTCGGTCATGGCGAGCTTCAGGTAATCCAGCACCTGCGGGTTATCCTCTGGCGCGTAATGTTGCCAGTACTCGCTTTGCAGGTTGTACTGATCGACCAGAGCCTTCTTGCTTTCCAGCACCAGTGTCGGGAAGTTGCCCTGCTGATAGGTTTCGATGACGCGCATCTGGAAGCCGGGCGCCAGACGATGGACGGGGTTTTGTGTCACAAATGCCTGGAAGGTTTGCGCGGCATCGTTATAACGTTCCTTCTGCAGGTAAAGCAGGCCGAGGTTGTCATAGATGATGTATTCGTAATGGCGTGTGCCGCGTCGCTTGAAATACTCTGCCACGCCATCGGCACCCTGCCCGTAGGAGAAACTCAGGCTGACGACGCGCAAGGTATCATCCACCAGTTCGCGCCGCGAACGACTCAGCTGGTCAAGTTGCGCAATGCCTGCTTCGGCATCCTGCAGTTCCAGGTCGAGGAGTGCCATGAAGGCATCCAGTGATTCATCCAGCGCTGACAGCTTGAAAAAACACCAGCCGCTCTTGTAGAGCGACTGCCGGTAGAACGGATTATCCGCTTCACTGCTGATCACGGCACGGTAAGCCTGCTCCGCGTTGTCGTAGTCGCGTTGTTCGAACAGGATTTCACCGCGCCTGAACTGTGCCTCCAGTACATATTGGCTCTGCGGGTACTGTTGTACAAGGGTTGCCAGCGTGTTGAGTGATTGTTGCGGCTGTCCATCCATTTCGTAGGCGCGGGCGAGTTGATAGAGCACCGAGTCGTTATCCGTGCGCTGCGGATAAAGTGACAGTACGCTCTGGTAGAGTTCAATGGACTCTTGCGCTTCAACCAGCTGTAAAGGCGAGGCATCCGGACCTGCCTGTCCGACTTGCGGCAGTTCCTCCTTTTCCAGGTTCAGGTCGGCAATGCGGCGCATCGCGTGCGGGCGTGAATCCGATTCGTCGCCGCTGTCAAGAAAAGACCGGTAGGCCGAGATGGCCTGCACTTCACTGGCTGACACAGTCGTGTCTTCAAATTTTACCGGGCGTTTTCCGAGGCTCGCGATGGTGGGCTCATTGTCTCCGTGCAGCACTGAGCAGGCGCTCGACAGGGCCGCCAGAATCATGATGGCAGGCACTACGGACTTCACTGTACGCCCCCCTCCGCCGCCGGTTGCTGCAGTGCATTGTCATAGGTTTGCGCAAGGGCGAAACGCGCCTGGATGATATAGGCATCGACACGTTGCTGTTGCTGTTCCAGTTCGTTGATAGCGAGATGCTCCAGTTGCTTGCCCTGGGCAAGCAGGGTGGCCCCTGTCTGTGTTGACAGATTTTCGATACGTGCCCTGTTAGCGGCAATACGCCGGTTGAAATCGCCAAAACCGGACGGTGCAGACAGGTCGGCCTGCTGCAGGCTGCCGATGCCCTGCTGTGACCTGGCAAGCAGGGTGTCCAGTTCGGCGAGTTGTTTTCTGGATTGCCACAGGCGTGATTTGTAGTCGGCCTGAAATTGCCAGACGAGGATGCCGCGCAAGCGTTGTTGCTTGTCGCGCAGTACGGCGGTATCGGGATTATCCGGTAGCCGTGCAAGTTGCTCACCGATCGTAGTCAGTTGTTGCCACTGCCGCGCCTCTTCCGGGTTCGCCAGACCGGCAGCGTCGCCCGTTGTTTCGATGTGGACGAGATTTTCTGCCAGTGCGGCATGGCGCTGTTGCAGTGTTTGCAGGCGCGTGCCCTGCAGTGCCTGTTGTGCCGCCGGGCGGTGTCTCTCAAAGCGTGCCTGGCGTCCGGCGAGCATGTCGTCATAAGCGGCGATATCGCCCTTCCATGCGGATAGATTTGCTTGTAATACAAGCAGATCACGGTAATTCTTCACGGCTTCTTGAAAGTCATGCGACGACATCAGTGCGAGCTGGTAGCGTAGTGCCGGCGCATCGGAGTCGAGGTGCAGTTGCTGCATCCAGCCATTGCCGGCGCCGAGGTCATGTTGTTGCAGCAGGTCCAGCAGTCCGCCCTGACGAATGGCGCTGATGGATTGATCCAGTTTCTGTCGTTCCTCGATCAACTGCCTGATGCCATCGTTGTAATGCTCTACGGCGCGTCCGTGCAGGTTCATCTTCGTCATGGCATAGGGAATGGCCAGCAATGATTCCTGTACCGCCGGATCGGTGCTGTCACGGCTGCTCAACTCCAGCCACGGCACCAGTGCCGCAGGATAGTTTTCGCTTTCGGCATCTGCCCAACCGGTGCCGAGCAATGCCCTGTTCGACAGCGGGCCTTCGAGACGTACGCGTTCCAGTGTCTTGCGCGCCATCTCCGGACTATCGTTTTGCAGGTAGCTGTAGCCGAGTGCCAGGTTGGCCTTGTCGCGTAGCAGGCGCAGTTCTTCAGTGCGACCGCGGCTGTCGCCGATGCGATCAAGTTGTTTCGCGCCTTGCTGCTGTTGTTGGTCCCTGATCAGGCCAATACCGAGGTTGTAGTTCAGGAAGGGTGTCCAGCCCCTGCCGCTACGGGCATCCTGTAACAGGCCAATGGCCGCCTTGTTGTTGCCCTGTTGCAGCAACAGCAGACTGTGCAGGTTGATTGCAGCCGTCCGGGTTGCGGCTGTCATGCTACCCTGTACGCGCTCTATGGCCTGCAGCGCTGCGTCAATATCGCCGCGCTGCCAGGAAATCTTCGCAAGGTAGAACCAGGCGCGGTTACGCGTGCTGACGTCGCTGGTCTCCTCGCTGAGAAGGCGCTGAAAGATGCGATTGGCCTCGTCCCTCAGACCATAGGACAAATCGAGACCGCCCAGCATCAGTTCAGCCTCTGTCGCGTGGTTTGGCAGACGTTGCTGTTGTTGGGCGATCTGCAACCGTACAATGCTGTCGAAGTAATCCTGCTGGAAATAATAGTAGAGCACCTCGCCGTATTGCAGGTCCTTGACCGATGACGGTGGTGCGTCAGCTGCGGCCAGGGTACGCGTGATCCCGATCAGAAGCAGCAGCAACAGCAACAGCAACAGCCTTGTGCGGGCTATAACCGGCATAGAGATTATTCCCATTCCTTGATACTGAAATCAGGCTGCTCGCTGCTGTCATTATCGACAATCTTCAGTTCAATGAATCGGGCTCCGAGTGTCTTGGTAACAATATGGCTGGCGCCACGACGGTATTCTCGGCCATTGGGTCCCTGGCCGGTAAAGATGGCAACCAGTTCGTGTTCGCCGGCCTTCAGATTGCCCATGTAGAGGCGCTGGACACCACCCTGGTGCAGGGCTTGCACCTCGCGTGGCGTATAGAGATAGTTGCTCACCTCCTTGTCGTCGATCTTCAACTGTACCGAGTCAAGGCTGAAAAACTCGCCGATATCGAGGGACAGAAACACCGCGACCTGGGTGCTCGCGGGGTACAGCAGTTCCTCTTCGAGGATGAACAACTCCCGGTTGAGCGCCAGCACGTCCTGCTTCAGGGACTGGATTTCCTTGTCGAGGCTTGCCGTGGTGCTGGTTGTTTGTGTGGCCGGTTCGGCGGTAATTGTCGTACTGCAGAACATCAGCAGTACTATCCAGTAACGGAACGGGACTGGAAAATGGCATTTCAGGGGCATGACATGCGGTCTCCGTAAACACAGCAGCGACTGCCGACTGGCAGCCTGTTACAAGTGTGCTGAATTTCGCATCAAGTGGATGCGTGGAGCATCACAGTTCTTGATCGTCGACGCGCTCCGTTCCTGTGCTACAAAGACACGCCTGCAGGGGCGGTGTCCTCGCCGCGATTCAAAATATGAAAAAACAATCGCGCCGGGGACAGTGCTCCTGCGAGTAATGCATGAATAATATTACTGGACCTGTGCGAGACCGGCGGAATAATGCATGCGTCCCTGGCTATCGATAATAATGGCCTCGGTATCCGGGAGAGAGTTGATTAACTGCAGGCCCTCGTTGACGCCGAGGACAAGCACACTGGTGGATAATGCATCCGTATCCGTTGCCACGGCACCGATAATACTGGAACTGTATACCTCGTGCGGTGATGTTCCGGTGCCCGGGTTGAGTATGTGATGGTAGCGCACACCGCCCTCTTCAAAATAGCGTTCATAATCACCGGAGGTGGAGATGGCGGAATTTTCCAGCGGGATCATGGAGACGATGTCATGCTTGTTACGTGGATTGCGGATACCGACATTCCAGGGGCGATCCCAGCGCTTGCCGATGACGCGTGAATCACCACCGGCGCTGACAATGGCATTTTCCACGCCGGCACTTCGCAGGATCTCCATGCTGCGATCAACGGCATAGCCCTTTGCGATGCCACCAAGGTCTATGCGCACGCCTTGCCGCATGAATTCAATGGTGGCGGCTTGCGGGTCAATCTTTACGTGACGGTAATTGATGGCGGGCAAGGCCTGCTGGAGTTGACTGTCGCTGGGTTTTATACCGTTGCGGTAGTCATAGTACTGCCCTGCACTGGCATAGGTAATATCGAAGGCGCCAGCGGTAATTACAGAGTAATCCAGTGCGCGAATGATCAGCGACAGAAGTTCTGTACTGACGGTAACCGGACCCTCGGCGGCATTGGCATTGATTAATGACAGTTCGCTGTCGGGCTTGTAGGTACTCATCAGGTCATCAATGCGGTGCATTTCATCCAGTACCGACCGGGTCAGGTTTCTGCCCTGTTCAGCGTCTTCATGCCAGAGTTCAACATTGATGGCCGTGCCCATGATTGCGGCTTGCTGGTGGTGCCAGTCGGCGTATGCATTTAATGGCAATAGAAATAATATGCACAGTGCAATTAAGTGTTCCAGATGGTGAAGAGGCCTGGATGTTGCGCACGTCGCATGCGCGCCTTTGCCCGACCTGGGGTATGCAGGTCTGGCAAGGCGCAGCGTGCCCAACAGTCTTCCCGGGAAGGATGGCAGAGGTATGATCAAGTGATCCATACTGTCTATATCGTTCCGGCGACAATGGCATTGAATGCCGTCAGCTTGTCCATGAGTGCAGCATTGCCGAGGCCATGATTCGGAAACAGGTTCGCAAAACTGGCCTGTTCGCCATGCAGTGCCATGTAATTCAGCACCACGGTCTCGACCAGCAGGTTGACCTGGTTGGCAGCCGGTGTGGCATTGGTCTCGACAGAACCGTCGCCGCGGAAATGACCCAATTGCTGATGTATGGCCTGCTCAACCAGGTCTGCACCCAGTAACCGGGGCCTTGAACCGGGGTTGTAGACCAGGAAGAATGATGCGGCGGTTGACGAGTTGTCGCCGGTCCAGACCCCTTTACCCCCGCCCACCTGCGTGTCGTCGGTCATGCCGTTGCTGGATACGGACCCGTCACTGAATACATAGACCATCAGGGGTACGCCGCTGCCATTGTTGGCGCGTGCTGCGTATTCCAGGCAGGCACCGATGCAGCGTCCGGCACGCAAATCGCGCAATTCGCCGGTGGCGCGGTCGCCGGTATGATAGTCGTAACCACCCATGGTGATGGTGCCTGCACCGGCGAAACCGTTGACAACCATTTTCATGACGGAGGCGGTTTTTTGAAACTCGCTGTCGTTGTTGAACTCGTTCTGACTGAATATCCCGCCAGGTCCGACGATGTCAGGATCGAGGGCCGGATCAAGCGTGGTTGGATCGCCAAAACGGTCAGCAATGTCAGCCGCCTTCACATAACCGCATTGCACCAGGTCCTTGATGATCGCATCCGCCGTGACCCGGGTATTGACCTGGTCAAGTTTCATGCGGCTGATGCGTTCAATGGATTCCATTACGGCGACTGCATCATCCTGGCTTAGCACGCCGATCAACTGGCCGGTGTCCACCATGCCCGTGACATCGGACGGACGGTCAACCTTGGTGGGACGGATTGACGGATCGATGAGCATGGGGGGTGCCATGGAGTTACCGCCCGAGTCGGAACTGTTTGAGCCGATCAGTGACAACAGGCTGCCGTCTGCACCGGCGCGCGCAATGCCGTACATGGGATTATGAGGGTTATTGCCGGTATCGTTATCAGAGCGTGCCGGGATCACCGCACCATTGATTTCGGCACTGCGCCCCATGGCCTTTTCCTGGATGCCCTGCAGCATCGCACTGCTGGTATGAAAACCGAGACCGAAATCCGTGTTGATGAAACTGGTGCCGGTCAGAGGATTAATGGAATCCGGTGTCATGTCACCCGGTAGCCCCAGTTTGCTGTAACCGGCGGTACTCAGGGAATCCAGCTGCCCGTCCTGTTTTCCGACCAGCACATTAGACCCCGCGATATTCGCACCACCGGCCAGGTCAAAACAGATAAAAGGGATTTTACCGGCACCGAGGGACTTGATGCCGCAGCTGGCCTTCAGCGCTTCCAGGTCCGGGGACAGGTCCGCGGCAGCACGGCGCGGGTTGGCGAACAGTCCAAGGAACGTCGGTGCGGTCACGAGACCAAGTCCTGAAAGAAGCCCCTGCCCGAGTAGCTCACGCCGACTGATCGGACGGCCGTGATCATTCAGGCGCAATGGCTCATGCAGTCGCTGTTGGTAGGTTTTTCTGGCCATGCAGATCTCCCGGTTTTGTCCTATTGAATCAGCATGGCAGCACTGCCAAGCATGGCTGCACAGGTCGCCTTCACGACTTCCCGCGTTCGCCTTGCCGTCGCGCAGCTCGGCGAGGGGTCATTGGCGCAATTCGTCAGGATCAGTATCAGGTCGTCGAGTTCACCAATGACCATTGCCGGATCAGGCTGTGTCGTCAGCCCGGTATTCATTACCCTGTCCAGCAATGGAAGGATGATCTGGTCACGTTGAGTCGCGGTATTAAAGGCAGTGTCTGCGGTCTGGCTAAAATCAAACTGCGGAAAATAGTCGGTACGCGACACCTCGCCGTTGTTATCAACCAGTGAGCTGCAGTATTCGATGGCCAGTTGCGAGACGGCCATCTGGTGTGCCGAGAGGAAGCCCTCGATATTTTCAACAGTCGGCAGTTGTTGCCTGACGGTTTCGAATACTGCGTCCACATCTCCCTGTTCAGGGCTTACTCGGGTAATGGCGGCCATGCTGGCATTGATCTCGTCAAAATTACGCAACCCGACATCGGCGGCCTGTGGCAGATCGGGCGGCGTGCCGGGTTGCAATGGCTGCGGTTCAAGTACAATGTGAGTGTTATTGCCAAATACCTCAAAGGTAAGGAAGAATTCGTCTGATTCAGGGCCTTTTTCGAGGGCGATGATGGTACCCAGTGTGGACAGTTTCTGACCCACACCGGGTTGATATCGCACACTGTTGAGGGTGTCATCCAGATGTTGATAGGCCTGCCCGATGCTTGCCTCCTTGCCATTAATGCCAATGCGCATGCCCATTACCGGGATATCGCCAGACAGGGTGTCGGAACCGAGAATGATGAATAACGGGTCATTGAACAGGTAGCTGTAGTTGTCGAACTGGCTGACCTGCAGCATGACGTAGGAGTCCGGAATGCCGCTGTGATCACTGACGTTAAACAGTAGAAAGAATTTCTCACCAACGCCTGCTTCGAAATTCTGTACGATCTGTTCCTGTGTGATGGCACGGTTGTGTATGGCGACCAGCCGCAAGCGGCCCTGCCACTGGCGATCACCGGAGACCTCGTTGCCCAGTAGAAAGGCAAAACTGTCGTCCCAGTCAATCAGACTGCCACCGGCAACCGGGTCACTGTCACCGGTGAAGACGCCGTTCACGTAGATGCGCCGACCCCTGACCGGGTCATAGGTTGCAACGACATGTTGCTGTGTTGCCTGCAGGTCTTCATCGTCATCTGCGGTAGACAAAGACGGATCGCCATTGGGGTCTGTGCTGGTACTGCGCTGCAGAAAATTGTAATTGTAGAGTGTTTGTCCGAGCGTGAAATTGCGTGCATTGGTACCGGCGGAGTAACTGATAATACGGGCCGGACCTTCCTGGGAGACGTTGGCGGGTACCACCCAGGCTTCAATCGTGTATTCACCAGTGGCAGTTATCAGTTCATGCAGCTTGCGGCTGGTTGTTGTCGAGGCCTGTGCCCTGCCATTGGTGATGTCGATCCCCCAGCCACCCACCCAGCTGGTGTTGCCGCTCAGTGTCAGGTGCATGCCCGGTTCCACGCCACTGGTGTCAAAGGCGGTGTTTCCCTGCCCGGTTTTAAACTGGTAGAGCGCAATGACATTCGTTTCATGGCGGCTGCCACCACTGGCGACGATGCCGTCAGGCAGTGTCAGTGCCTTGCTGGTGACAAGCTGTGAATCGATTTGCGTTACCGGTATCTGTGCAGCGAAAGCGTCAATGGCTGCCTCCATGGCATCGGCGTCGTTCATGCAGTCGACTGTCCAGCAATTATGAAATTCTTCGCGCAGACGCAGCACGAAGCGCGAATTCGCCGGATTATCCAGGTCAATCTTCGCTTTGGCTGCCTCATAGGCCGTATCCGGCTCACTGTCCGCAAAGAACGGAGACTGTGCATTGGCGGCCGAGTCCACATGACAGTTGGCACAGTGAGCGGTTAACAGGGGATGCACGGTAGCGGCGAACAGGACTGAATCGCCGGGAAAGCTTTTACTGTCGCCCGGATCCCGCAGGGTGGGAGCAACGAGTTCAATAACATTGCCGCTGCCAGCGATACCGCCGGCCCAAGCGGTGATGTAGGCGGTGATAACATCTCCGCAGGCGCTGTCACTGCCCAGCCAGCAGTTATGACCACCTGCCACCTTGGTGACCATGCGGGAGCTGGCAGGGTTAGTGAGATCTGCAATAGCGTTAGCCTGGGCGTAGGCAAGATTGATATCGTCCATGCGTACAAACGTGGGAGACTGCCCGCCGGTACCATGACAGGCGCCGCAGCGATTCTGTTTGTTGAGGTTCTCCCAGACATTCAGCCTGAATGCCTGTACATCGGCTGTGCTTGCCGCGGGGCCAGTATAGTTTGACGTCGTGGTGATAGATGTCACCGGGTTTTCGACCGTGCTTTCACCACCACAGGCGGAAAGCAGGGCGCTAGCAAGCAACACGAAACCGTAGCGATTCAGGATGACATGCAGAACTGAATTTATCGGGTTGTTCATTCGTCAATCGCCCATGCAATAGACGGCGACTTCTGCAAACGCTGTCTTCATGTTGTAGTTGTCTGTCTTGAAACTGGCAGTGGTGATATCCACCTGGTTACGGTCAGCCGCATTGCCCGGTTCACGCAAACAAACCGTCCTGAAGGCCTTCTTCACCTGGCAACGTGCGAATGCCTCGCTGTTGGCGAGCTCCCTTCCCATTGATTTTGCCCCTGAACCGGAACCGGTCAGGTTGCTGTCCCAGCCCAGTAATGCGTTTTGACCGCTGCGCCAGTAGTTATCCCAGCGGTCATCCGGCGTGACGTAGCCGTACTTGAAGGTGTTGGCGTTGATGTGATACTTCGGCTGTACGGAGCCGGGTGTGTACTGAATGCGCTGGCTCGCTTCATCGAAATTATAGTAGGCGAATGCCTGTGCCATCGGATCCATACCGTTGTGACAGCCCATACAGGAATTGAGGAACAGACGGCTGTCGCCACCGGGACTGCGCGATACGTCCTGGCGAATGCGGTCCGGGGAATAGCTGCTGTCCTTGACCTGCTCCAGGTCGTTACATAGGTGGTTCAGCAGGGTGAAGCGGAACATGGCGCGGTTTGTTCCCGCCACAAAAAATGCCGCGGCTGCAGCGCGTGTCGTCATCACGCCCGCGGTTGCATTCGCGGGCAGATTGGTGACGGAAGACTGTGTGACGTCCTGCAGATGTGCCTTCAGGTCGATACCCCGGTCCTCCAGGGCCTGGTAATGATCGTTATCGGTCATTGAATAGGCCGGCAACCCCAATGCCGGGTCGCCTACATACAACAGGTTGGCGGACAGCAGTTCGTTGAACGGCGTTTCATCCCGCACCATGCCAATGACCGTGGCAGTGTAATCGTTTAATGGGGTAAACAGCGTCCTTTCACGGTTGCTCCACGGGGCTGCAAAATTCTTCAGGGTGATGTTATAGAAGGCCTTGTTATCCATGGCGATGAGTGCGGCCTCCATGTCATTGCCTGCCATCAAGGCGGCCTCCATATCATTAAGTACAGACTCCTCGGGCGGGATCCCGGTCAACCGGTCATGCAGGCGTTTCGCCTGACGACGCTCGAGTGCATCCGCGAGGACAGTCGCCGAGAAAACAAGCAGGGTGCAGACAATCATTGCCTGATAACACCGCATGATGGTCGTTGTGCGATCAGACTGTTTGAACAGAGGCATAATTTCATCCTGCAGTCATAGGTTTTTAATTGGCGTTCTACCCGTGGCTGACAATCCTGAAGTGTGTAGGCGTGGCTTTCTGTGATTCTGTTCGCGGAACGGACTTCGTCGACTGCCCTATAGTTCAACTGCGACACGGGTTATGTGTCAGGCGCTAACTGGATCACATTGATATTTGTGTGTGATTACTGATGCAGGGAATACCAGGCCGGAACGACGTCAAAAGATGTGCGCAGATACATTGGTGCATCAGGATCTAACATGAATCGAACCTATGTTTGTGCATACCACAGCTGCAAGATCGCAGTCATGTGCATTGTCTGCGCATTGCTCGTGCTGCTGCAGGCATGCGGTGGGGGTGACGGTCAGGACCCTGATCCATTGGTCGAGGATTACGGCATTGCCTTTGTAAGTCGTCCGCTGGTGGTAGATACGAATAACGTGTTGACGCAGCCGGACATTCGCGAGGTGTTAACGTTCAATGCCGGTGCCGATCTGTTTTACCGGGACCTGGCTTCTCCCAGCGCGCCGCAACGCAACGTCACCGGATCATTTACCGGAGGCCTCGGTGATGTAAAGGATGTTGAAGTCTCCTATGATGGAAGGCGGCTGCTGTTTGCCATGCGGGCAGCAGAGATGCCCGGTCTTTCCCCGGCAGATCAGCCGAAGTGGGATATATGGGAATACGCGATCGACAGCGATGGACTGCGACGTATTATTCCATCGGATATTACTGCCGCTGCCGGGCAGGATGTGGCCCCACACTACCTGCCGGATGGCCGCATCATATTTTCCTCGTCACGCCAGAGAACATCGCGTGCCATCCTGCTGGACGAAGGTAAGCCACAATTTGCCGCGCTGGATGAAAACCGTCACGAGCCTGCCGTGGTGCTGCATGTCATGAATGCAGACGGTAGTGACATTCGGCAAGTCTCGTTTAATCAGAGTCATGATCTCGATCCGACGGTGCTCTCGTCCGGGGAAGTGGTTTTCAGCCGCTGGGATAATATGGGTAGTCGCAATGCCATCAGTCTCTACAAGATGTATCCGGACGGGACCGGGTTACAGCTGCTGTACGGCGCCCATAGCCATGCTACCGGCACCAATGACGCCAATGTGCATTTCCTGCAGCCACGTGAATTACCCGATGGCAACCTGCTAAGTGTATTGCTGCCGTTTACAGGGTCCTACCGAGGCGGCGAGCTGATATCACTGGATATAGAAAACTATATCGATAATACCGAGGCCACGGCAGACAACCAGGGGATGCTGTCTGGCCCGGCACAGTCATCCCTGCTCGTTAATGATGTCCGTACGGACAACAGCCTATCGCCTGGTGGCCGTTTCCGCGACGCCTGGCCGCTGCAGGATGGTAGCGACCGCGTGCTGGTCAGCTGGAGTGAATGCCGCTTGCTGGAAGATGCAGTCATTGTTCCCTGCACTGCCGATCGGCTGCAAAGCCCTGATGCGCTTGAGGCCGATCCACTGTACGGAATATTTCTCTATGACATGACGACGGACACCCAGTTACCGGTGGTTGTCCCGCAAGAGGGTGTGACCTTTACCGATGTGGTGGCAACGGCCCCGCGCGCTCTGCCAGCCATTTTTTTTGACAAGCAACCTGGCATCGAGCTGGATCAGCAATGGGTCGACGAGGGAGTGGGTGTGCTCAATATCCGCAGTGTCTATGACATCGATGGTGTCGATACCGCGCAACCGGATATTGCAGCACTCGCGGACCCGGCCCTGTTTCTGGCGTCTGACCGACCTGCCCGCTTCCTGCGTATTATCAAGGCCGTTGCGATGCCCGACAACGATACGGCCACGCTGCCGTTTACTGCCTTTGGAGCTAGCAGCCAGCAACTGATGCGCGAGATTATCGGCTACACACCGATACAACCGGATGGCTCTGTGCGGGTCAAGGTGCCTGCCGGTGTACCGCTGGCCATTAGTGTAGTCGACGTGAATGGGCGCCGCATCGGTGACCGTCATCAGAACTGGTTGCAAGTGCGTGCCGGAGAAACACTCCACTGCAGTGGCTGTCACAATCACGCCGATGGCCGGCCGCATGGCCATCCCCAGGGCCCGCAGTCTGTTTATGCCAGTGCCGTTGTAACCGCTATGCCATTTCCAAATACCGACCCTGCCCTGCCTGCAATATACGGAGAGACCATGGCGGAAACCCTGGCGCGCTTTGACGATCTCTCACTGCTTCCATCGACCGATCTGATATATCAGGATCTCTGGACTGACGAAACGGCCGCTGCTCGACTCAAGGATGCATCAACGAGCCTGCTGTACGCGGACCTGCTAACGCCTGCCCCGGCATCGCAAGCCTGCCAGAGTGACTGGGACAGTCAATGCAGGACAGTGATCCATTATGAGCAGCATATCCACCCCCTGTGGAACCGTGACCGTGGTGTGAATACCTGCACGGACTGCCATACCAGCGTCGATGCGGCTGACATGGACAGGGTGCCTGATGCACAGCTGGATCTGACCGATGGCGTGTCGGAGGAACAAGCCGCACATTTCCGCGCTTACCGTGAACTGCTGATCGTTGACTTCGCCGAGGAACTTGGTGCCGACGGCTTGCAGGACATTCTGGTGCCCGGTCCGATTGACCCGGACACCGGCTTGCCGACGGAGGTGCGTGTTCCGGTTGCGCCTGCCATGTCGACCGCGGGTGCCCGTTCCAGCTGGCGTTTTTTTGATCTTTTTAACAGTGAGAGCAGTCACGAGAATCGACTTGATGCGGCAGAGCTGCGACTGATATCGGAATGGCTGGATATCGGTGCGCAGTATTACAACGACCCATTCGCGGTACCCGGTAACTGACAGCGCTTGTATGTGTGCGTGCCATGTTGCCCGGAGGATTTTGCAATTACGTGTGCTCGTGGTTGTGCTGCTGCTTCAGGTCCTGTTTGCCAGGCAGGTGCCAGCAGAAGAACAGCTGTTTGAAGTAGTGGTGGCCGAGCCGTACCTGGAGATGCATACCGGGCCCGGCCGTGGTTACCCGGTATTTCATGTGGTCGATCGTGGCAACACCATCACTGTACTGAAACGCCGTACCGACTGGTTCAGAGTGCGTACCGTGAAGGGCAAGGAAGGCTGGGTGAAGCGTGCGGACATGGAGCTCACATTGACACCAGACGGTGATCAGACCCGCTTCGCCAATGCGGATATCGGGGATTATTCGAAAAGACGCTGGGAAGCCGGTGTATTGGCCGGAGACTTTGATGGAGCTGATGTGATCACGGCTTATGCAGGTTATGCCATGACGGCAAATCTCTCGGCAGAACTGTCTGTTTCACAGGCGTTCGGAGATTATTCGGACTCGGTTATTGGTCGTGTCAGTCTGCTCGCACAACCGTTTCCTGAGTGGCGCTTGTCGCCCTTCTTTTCGCTGGGGACCGGAATCATCTATACCGACCCGAACGTCACGCTGGTCGACGAGTCTGATCGGACCGATCAGATTGGTGGTGTCGGCGTGGGTGTTCGCTACTATTTGACGCGCCGTTTTCTACTGCGTGGCGAATACAATTACAGCGTTATTTTTCAGGGTAAGGACGACAACCAGGAGATAAACGAATGGAAAGCAGGCTTCGCATTTTTCTTCTGAGGTTAATGCTCGCAATGGCTTTCATATGCCTGTTGCCGGGTTGCTCCTGGTTACGGGTCGATGACACCCCGCAGGATGATACGGCACCGGTGATCATCCCGGACCTTGAACGACGCACGGTTTCCGAAGCCGATATCGACAGTGAGGACTTTGAGGTCGGCGCCTTTGTCGGTGTTATGAGTATCGAGGACTTCGGCAGTAACGTGGTCTATGGCGCGCGTGGTGCCTATCACATTACCGAGGACTTCTTTGCCGAGGCTGCCATCGGTCGGACCAAGGCAGGTGACACCAGTTACGAGACGCTCAGTGGTGGTGCCCAGGTATTGACAGACAGTCAGCGGAAATTGACCTACTACAATCTATCTCTGGGATACAACATCCTGCCGGGAGAGGCGTTTATCGGTAAAGGGCACGCCTTTAACAGTGCCCTGTACCTGATCGCCGGTGTCGGCAATACAGAGTTTGCGGATGACAGCCATTTCACTGTCAACGTCGGTGTTGGCTATCGATTCCTGGTGAATGACTGGGTTGCAGTGCACCTGGATTTCCGTGACCACCTGTTCAAGTCCGACCTGCTCGGGAAAGATAAAACAACGAATAACCTGGAAGGTACTGCGGGTATCAGTTTCTTTTTTTAACAGGAGTTGATTATGGAAAACAAGTTAACCAATCACATGAAATCATGGCTCGGGATGGCCGCTGCGGTGGTCATGGCGACATCGGCGGTTTCTGCCGGTCTGAAACAGGCGAGTGCGCCGGATTTCACGCTGAAGAGCCACGCGGGTGAAAACCTCAGGCTCAGTGAATACCGCGGCGAGGTTGTGCTGATCAATTTCTGGGCTTCGTGGTGTGGCCCCTGCCGTCAGGAGATGCCGGTACTCAGCGAACTGCACGACAAGTACCGTGCGCTGGGATTCACCGTGCTGGGTGTCAATGTCGAGGCTGATTCGAGCAAGGCACGAAAACTGCTGCAGGAACAACCGGTCAGTTTCCCGGTGGTGTTTGATAATGATAGCGTCGTCAGCAAGCAATACGACGTGGTTGCCATGCCCAGCACCGTACTGGTTGATCGGGACGGTAACATGCGCTACCTGCACAAGGGCTATAAACCGGGGCTTGAAGCAGTCTACCAGCAACAGGTTCGTGACCTGATCAGGGAATGACTGCTGTGGCTATCCGCAAAGCAGTCATTCTCATGCTGGGTGTATTGGGCCTGCCAGCTTGCAGTACGGTTGAACCCTGGGTCAAACCCTACGAGCGTGAATTCCTGGCGGATGAAATCATGCGTTTCGAACGCAACCCGGTGTCATCCGCCTACATGATTCATGTTTACCAGGCGCGTGAAGGGGCGCGTGGTGCAGAAGGCGGCCATGGTGGGGGCTGTGGCTGTAACTAATATCCGCAAGCCCTTGCTGGCTGGTTTTTGCCTGCTATGCAGCGGGCTGCCAACGGTGGCGGGCGTGTTGCCGGATGATCGCGCCGATGCGCTGTATCATTCCTATGATGGCGGTGGGGTGGAAATCACCGGCCCGTCGGTACTGGTGTTGAAAAACGTTGGGCAGAATTTTGCACTCAGCGGTAACTACTACGTGGATTCAATCAGCAGTGCATCTATTGATGTTGTCACCACGGCCAGCCCCTACTCCGAAAAACGCACTGAATACTCGCTTGGCGCAGACTACATTCATGGCAATTCGATTATGAGTGCTTCCTATACCAACAGTGAGGAAAATGATTACTCGGCTAATACAGCCAGTTTTGGTATCAGCATGGATATGTTTGGCAACATGACGACCGTGACCATGGGCTATGCACGTGGCTGGGATGTCGTAAGCAAGAATAACGATCCCGGTTTTTCGGAAGATGTGGACCGCCAGAACTATACAGTCGGGCTTACGCAGGTGATCAGCAAGAAAATTCTGATGGAGGTCAATTATGAAGCCATTACCGACGAGGGCTTTCTGAATAATCCCTATCGGTCCGCCCGTTACCTCGATCCGACGAGTTCACTCGGTTACAGTTACGAGCCCGAGGTTTATCCGAATACCCGAACCAGCAATGCAGTAGCCGTGCGCGGACTGTATTACCTGCCCTATCGTGCCTCAACCTATGCAGAGTACCGTTTTTTCACTGACACCTGGGGTATCCGTGCGCATAACGTCAAGCTTGCCTACATACACCCGTTGAGCGGTGGTTGGTTGCTCGAAGGTCACTACCGCTATTACACGCAGAATGCAGCCGACTTTTACAGCGACCTGTTCCCGCGCAGCAATTCACAGAACTTCCTTTCGCGCGACAAGGAACTCAGTACTTTTCACAACAATACCCTCGGGTTTTCGGTGAGCTATGACTTTGTAAAGAATGGCTGGAACTGGATTGACCGTGGCAGTATCAACCTGTCCTATGATCATATCTGGTTCAACTATGATGATTTCCGTGACCTGCGCGATACCAGTGCACCGCCAGGAGATGAACCGCTGTACAAATTTGGTGCCGATGTGGCACAACTATTTGTTTCAATCTGGTTCTGAGGAATACTGCATAACCTGCTGAATAGAAAACATTGTAGGAGCGGATCGCATCCGCGATATGTTCAGGAATGCTCAATCGCGCTTGCGCAGCGCTCCTACGGTGGCAGTTTGTAGGCTGCTGACGTCAGCTGTGTGCAATTTCCTTCTCGGTGAATAGATAGTCCTTCAACTCCTTGTCAAATGCCGGGTCCTTGCGCCGGATCCATTCCAGTACCATGGCGGCGTGCTCCTTCTCCTCGTCACGGTTATGCGCCAGTATGGCTTTCAGGTCATTATCCTTGCAGGCGTCAACCCGCTGGTTGTACCAGTCAACCGCCTCGAGTTCTTCCATCAGTGAGGTAATGGCGCGGTGCATGTCGCGTGTCTCATCAGATAGCTCGTTAATGGGTTCATGGTAACCTTCATTTGACATGGTCTCTCTCCGCTCTATGAATGCTGTTGTTTACCTGTTGATGTCGTGCTGCCTGCTGGCGTGTGCCACACCCCGGGTGCAGGTGACCTCCGATACTACACAGGTCCCGATGCTGACTCCAGTGGCTGCCGTCATGGCAGATGGTTACCATTTACCACTGAGTGTCTGGCAACCCGCCGCTGAGCCACAGGCGATCGTACTTGGCCTGCATGGCTTTAACGATTACCGCCAGGCCTTCGCTGCGCCGGCGGAATACCTGGCAGCCAACGGTGTCATGACGTATGCCTATGACCAGCGCGGCTTTGGCGAGACCGAGCAGCGCGGTATCTGGCCGGGTACCGATGTCCTGCAGCAGGATGCGGACACGATGGTGCAGCTACTGTGTGAACGCTACCCCGGCATCCCCCTGTACATGGTTGGTGAAAGCATGGGCGGTGCCGTTGTCATGGATCTGGTCCAGGGTGCAGATCCATCCTGTCTGAACGGCATTATCCTGGTGGCACCGGCGGTATGGGGTTGGCAAACCATGCCCATGTGGCAGCGATCAGCGCTGTGGCTGGCGGCACATACCACGCCCGCTTCCACGCTTACCGGCGACGGACTGGATATCACCCCGTCGGATAACATCGAGATGTTGCGTGCGCTGGGTCGTGATCCACTGGTCATCAAGGCAACGCGTATCGATACCGTTTTCGGGCTCACCAACCTGATGGAGTCTGCACTACAGTCCAGTCAGCAGTTGACCCTGCCGGCACTGATTCTCTACGGAGAAAATGACGACATTATCCCGCCAAAATCGATGTGCGAGATGATGAAGGGGCTGCCTGACCCACATGCTGCCCAGTGGCGAATGGTGCTCTACCCGGATGGCTATCATATGCTGACAAGAGACCTGCAGGCCGCTATGGTTTTGCAGGATATTGTGGCATGGATACAGGATCCGTCGGCGCCGCTGCCCTCAGTCCTGGAGGTGGATCCCGGTACGCCACGGCTACGGACGCTGTGTGATGATGTTTGAAGAGTACCCGGTTACGGGCTGTCGTTTGATCTATATCAAGTAATCTAAAAATAGATGTCCGAATCCACAGCTGAACTTACCCCGGGGCTAGGAGATTCGCGGCAGTATTGCCTATACTTAGTGGGCCTTAGCTGGCATTTCAGCCGGCAACGGTAATTGTGACTATTGATAGTGTTTGGAGGACAAACCATGAAGAAATTGACCAAGCTTATTGCCGTAGCCATCGTTGCCGGTACTGCCGCCCTGGGTGCCAGTACAGCGAGTGCCTGGTGGGGTAATGATTATTATGATGACTATTATGGTCCGTGGGGCGGTGGTCCCTGGGGCGGCTACCCCGGCTACGGTTATGGTGGCTATCCCGGCTATGGTTATGGTGGTTATCCGGGCTACGGTTATGGTGGCTATCCCGGCTATGGTTATGGTGGTGGTTATCCCGGCTATGGTTATGGTGGTGGTTATCCCGGCTATGGCTATGGTGGTGGTTATCCCGGCTATGGCTATGCACCAGCAGCACCGGCAGCACCATCCACAGCACCGGCTCAGTAAGCTGTGATCACTACCGGTTCAGCCAATACCTGATTGCCGGACCGGTCATTCTGTAGAGCAACGGCGCACCCTCGTGGTGCGCCTTTTCTTTGCCTGGCTTCAGTAGGGCCTGGGTGCCGGATATTCGCGAAACACCGGGCCGGGATTGAATGCCGGCGCCTGCATCGCAGCAAGGTTAATGACTTCATCCAGCGGCGGCAGCGTCTGTGCCTGGTAGTAGGCGAATGTCTTGGCGAGACGCTCCGTCTCTATCGGGATGGCACGTTGTGCATAGGATAGCAGCTCTTGCTGCACGGATAGCGCCTTCTTGTAGTTACCGGAGGCGGCGTAGGCCAGAGCCAGCAGTTCCTGGTGTGGTGGTGTGTGTTGTTGCTCGTTCAGTTGCTGTGCATTTCTCAGTGCCGCTTGCGGGTCTTTTATGGAGGGGTCGCGGCTGGCGGCCTGCAGCATTATCTGGATGGCCTGGAAAGCGGGGTTTTCGGGAAATTGCCGGATTGTGTCTTCAAGCGCGGTGTTCAGGGTTGCGCCAGGGGCGTCGCCTAGCAGCAGCGTGCCAATATAGGGGACGTAGGCCGCAAGGTTACCCGCGTCTCCCTTGATGCTGCCGGCATAATGCTCTGCAGCTGCTGTGTAGTTGCCCTGCCGGTAATAGAGATTGGCCAGATAGAAATGTGCACCTGCATGCTCGGGTGTGTAACGAATCGCGAGGCGATAATACTCGACGGCCTGGTCGGAATCACCCTGTTCTTCTGCCAGTATCCCCAGCAGAAACAGGCCCAACGAGTTGTCCGGCTGTATGGCAATCGCAGATTCCAGTGCCTGCCGTGCGGCGCTCTTGTCGTCGGCCAGATACAGCGTGCGTGCGTAACTGATGCGGGCCAGCGCATTGTCCGGTTCCAGGGCCAGTCCCTGTGCAAAGGCTTCACTGGCGGCCGCGTAATCCTGCTGTTTGGTGGCCTTCATGCCCTGCAGGAAGTAGATACGAGAGCCGGTCTTCAGTGCTTCAAGGCTCTCGATCAGCGGATCTCTGAATGAGGGTGGCTGGTCGCCACGCAGTGCCAACTGTGCCTTTGCTTCGTCATTGCGTTGTATGGCCCGCAGGGCCTGCGCCAGCGGGTAATGGATGCGGGACGCCGCCGGGTCGTACTTCAGTGCGCGGGTGAAGGCATCGATCGCCGTGTCATAGTTGCGCTGCAACAGGGCAATTTGCCCCAGGCCATACAGGGCGGCCGCTTCCAGTCCGCTGTCTTCCACGACCTGTTCAAACTCAGCCTGTGCCTGTTCCTGTTCATTGAGATCAAGCAGGACGTTGCCAAGCCTTACCGTGAGTGCCTTGTAGTCTTGACTGAGAGTGCCGGCCTGTTGGTAACGTTCCAGGGCCAGCCGGGTGCGTCCGCTGGTGTCGGCAAGATAGGCCAGGTAGTAGGCCCAGCGAAACTCGTCCGGTGACAGTTGCGCGGCATTTTGGTAACACTCCTCGGCGGCCGGGAAAACCAGATTGACCTGGTAGAATCGGCCCAGCTCACCAAAGGCTGCGGCCAGCTGGTCACGCGGCACGGGTTGTGTCTGCAGGATCGTGTTGAGTTGCTGGCGCGCCATCTGGATACTGTTACGGGCCTGTTCACCCAGCTCATCCAGCCCGACCTCGGGGATGGGGCGCAGACTGTCCGCGAGCGAGGCGGGCAGCTCGGATGCCGCATCACCCGCCATGGCCGGTAACCCGGCCAGCAGCAGGGTGATCAGTGTGAGCAGTTTAATCCTGTAGTGCGTAGACATGCCGTACCTATGCGTTATCGCCCTGCTTGATGGTCATCATGACATCAACAGCAGGTACGGGAACAGTCTGCTGCTCGCCGTCAGGCCAGGTGATGTGCAGTTCATGCGCAGTACTGCTGTTACCGAGTCCAAAGGTGACGGGCAATTCAGACTGGGACAGGTAGCTGCGTGTCGGCATCACCATGCGCCGCTGGGTGACACCGTCAACTGAAAGTTCCACAACGGCGCCAATCGCGTTTCGATTGGAACCATTGCCTGTCAGTCTGACACGCAGCCAGTGATGTCCGAGGGTCTGTTCATTGCGGAACAATACCACCCGTTGGCCGTTCTGGGTGATGACCACGTCCAGGTCACCGTCATTATCGATATCCGCATAGGCGGCACCGCGGCCCACCATGGGCCTGGCAAGATCGCCGCTGTCGGCGACGGGTACAAAGCGGTTGCTGCAGACCGTAGCGCAATTCCAGAATAACTGTGCGGGTTGTGCATAGGTCTGGCTGGGTTGCACGACATTGATATCGGCATCCAGGTGCCCGTTGGCCTGCAACAGATCGAGGCGGCCATCCAGGTCATAGTCAAAGAAAAACAGCCCGAAGGTCAGCGCCAGACGTGATGCCGGTCCAAATCCCTCCAGGATCGCCTCATCGGCAAACGGCGGCTGTCCACCGACGGTGACATACAGTGAGCTCATTTCGTTGGCGAAGTTGCCAATGCCGATGCCGAGGTCTTCGTCATTGCGGAAGTACGCGGCGTCGATGCCCATGGCGCTGGTGGCCTTGCCATTGCGGTCGTAGGCAATACCCTCGAGGGCGCCGATTTCCTCGAACACACCATTGCCGAGGTTGTGATAGAGAAAGTTGCGGGTCGTGTCGTTGGCAACGAACAAATCGATCCAGCCATCACTGTCATAATCCACCGGGGCGACGGCCAGTGCCTTGCCTGTCTCGGCCTGCGGGTCCTGACCGGCAAACACGATCCCTGATGATTGAGATACGTCGCTGAAGTTGCCCTGACCGTCATTGCGGTACAGACGGTTGGTGGTACCGAAAAAATGATTCGGTGCACCAATAGACCTTCCCAGGCCGGTGAGCTGGAAATCGATCTCAAGGTCGATCTCGCGCGTCCACTGAACGTAGTTGCCGACGAACAGGTCAAGATCACCGTCATTGTCGATATCAAGGAAGGCGGCCGCCGTACTCCAGTCGGAGTTCTGGCCGTCGGTGCTCGTTGCAGTCGTTACATCGATAAAGCGTCCCTGCTCGTTTTTGAGCAGATAATTCTCACCCAGTGCTGTGATATACAGGTCCGTCCAGCCGTCATTGTCGAAATCGCCGGTCGCGACGCCCATGCCATAGCAGTTGATGGCCAGTCCGGTTTCCCGGGTGACGTCGGTGAACCCGCCGCTGCCGTCATTCTGGTACAGGGCGAGTGTGGGCGTGGTGTCGTCCAGTTCATGGCCCGGAAACCAGCTGGAATTGATCAGCAGCAGGTCCTGGTCGGCGTCATTGTCGTAATCGAAAAAGGCCGCCCCGCTGCCAATCGTCTCGGGCATGAGTTTGTCACCGTAGGCGCCGCTGGTATGCACAAAATCGATACCGGCGGCAGTGGTGATATCCCTGAAGACCACTGCCGGTGGTGTTTGCGGCGCTGTAAGCGTTTCAACCACCGGGCCGGCGACGACGGCTTCTTCAATGCTCACGTCGGGTGCACTGTCGTGCCCCAGGTACCAGACGCTGCCCGCTGCAATGATCCCGATTACCAGGATGATGGCGAGCGAGCGGCGGAACCAGTGGCGAATAATGGCCTCGCCGACCTGCGTGGTGTCAGAATGCTGCTGCTGTTTTGTCATGAATGGCTGTTTGATGATGAAGGTGATGGCAGAATTTTACAGCCCCGCCGTGTGCGGTGAATTGATGTACATCATTTGAATGCAATATCACAATATCGATCCTGTAACTGCAGGAGATTGCATCCGCGAATTCAGCAGTTACCCCGATCGCGCTCGCGGAGCGCTCCTACACCAATTACAGGCGCCTGTAGGAGATGGTATGGATCGGGTCCGCGAATTCAATGGTCGGTCTCTGCGTTCAGTCCGCGGCCCAGGTCGTAAATGGCAATGGCCGCGGCGGCATGATCTGCGGCCGGGTTTTCACGGCGATGCCGGGCGACCGCCTGTTCAACGGCATGGTCATCCGGTCGGTATTTTTCATGTAATGCCCGATGCTGTCCGGCCTTGTCGGTATTGCCCAGCTGCGCATGCACCAGGGCGAGGTTGTAATGCGCAGTGAGATTTTCCGGGTCGATTAGCAGCGTCCTGTCAAACCAGCCCAGCGACTGTGCGAGCAGTTCGCGTTGCTGCGTGTCGCGCAGTTGCCGGCTACGCTCATACAGGGTGCGGCCCAGTTCATTCAGCACCCTGACGTCGTAGGAAAAGTCGAAGCCACGCTGACGTGCATCCGTGAAGCGGTTGATGATGATGGACTCGAGCATGCTGGCCGCGGCCTCCAGGTGGCCGTTCTCGCGGTCGATCAGTGCGCTGTACCAGGCGATCGTCCACGGCGGTGCCTGTTGTTCGCTGGCTCGCCGTAGTGCCGTTGCGGCTTGTTCCAGTTGTCCCTCCTTGAAATAGACACGCGCCAGGTTCAGCGCGCCGCTGCCCTCACCCAGGGCTTCTACCTGTTGAAACGCCTGTTCTGCCTGGCGCAGTTCGCCCTTGCTGGAACCGCTGTTGCCTTCACGCAGCAAACCGATACCGTAGTCATTCCAGCGCTCGCCGGGTTTGATGACCGTGGATTGTTGTTCATCAAGATGCCCTTGCCGGCCCTGAACGGGCAGCAGCACACGGTCAGATGCCATCACCGTGATCGGCAGCCGGTTGCCGTTGAACTGCTCGCCCTGCAGGTAACGCAGGTAGGTGGCGTCAAACTTGCGATAGTTCAACTGTGCTTCTATGGCCACCGGACCCTGTGCATCTTCCGGTATCTGCAGCAGGTAGTGCACCACGGTTGCGGCGCCTGGCGGGATCTGGTGATTGTACAGGTCGACGAAGATATCCTGACCGTTGCGCCGGTCAATACGCCTGCCCTGCCCGTCCAGTAGGTAGCTGTTGACGAAATAGGACCAGGGGTCGACTGCACCCTGTGCATCGAGGCTGCCGCTGCGGCCGATGAGCCTGCCATCAGCCATGGCAGTGACGTCCAGCCACAGTTCATTGGAATCGGCGGTACCCTGCGTCAGGTGATGCCCCACCCCGGTGGTGCGGATAACGATCTCGATGAGGTAGCGTTTGCCGGGTTGCAGTTCAGGCAGTGACGGCCGCAATGGCGCATGCAGTTCACCATCGATGCGACCGTCTTCCTTGAGGGCGAAGATGTCGACGCGCGTAACCTTGCTGAGGTGCTGCTGGTGCGCCTGCATGACCCAGTCAGGCAAATCCAGCAGCTGTGTGATACCAGTATTGGCCGCCGGGAACTGGTGATTGTGCACGCTGCGCGTGTCGCTGTCGTTGAAGTCGCGTGCCGCCGGGTCATCCGATGCCAGCAGTGGCATATGACACTCGCTGCAGCGTGCGACGGCCCTGGCCGGGTAGTAGAAACTGTCTACCCGGTGCCCGGAAATGCCACTCTGCAGGAAGCTGTCATAGTGGTTCTGGCCGCGTAACCAGCGGTACTGGTTCACCTCTTCCGGCAGGTTTACCTTGTGGCAGATTGAGCAAAACTCGGCCGTGCGGTGAAACGGTTTCAGCAAGGTTTTCTTGTGGAAAGCCGGCTTCGCCTTGATCAGCTGTGCGTTGATGCTGCGCAGTAGCGGCGACTCACTGAATGCAAACGGATAGCGGGGCGGATCGGCAATGGTGAAATCACCATTGCCGTGCACACCGTTTACCCGGGTGATGGCGTGGCAGACCATGCAGGTAATACCGGCCTGTGCTGTCGGGTTGTGTTCGGTGTCGTAATCCGGGTCATCGAACTGCCCGCTGAACAGCGGTACCTGGTCGTGGCAGGCCGCGCAAAAACGCGACGCATGTAGTGTACCGTCGCGTTGCAGCAGCACCTCGCGTGCTTCCTCGACGCTGAATTTATAAGCCGGGTTATTGAATGAACTGAAGCGGTGCATGCTTTGCTCATGTGTCTTCGCGATGTCCACGTGGCACTTTGCACAGGCTGCATCCGTCATCAGGTGTTCCGCTGGTATCGAATCACTGCCCTCTATGATTGCCAGTGAAGGCGGAAAGGCCGCCAGCTTGCCGGTACCGCTGCCGGTTGGAAGGGTCGCCTGCAACAACACCATGACAGCAGCAAAGCCGATGGCGACAAGCGACCAGCGTGCACCGCTCTTCCAGTGGATCGGTGGGCCTGCCAGTCGATGCAGGACAAACAGCCAGACAACCACTAGCGGGCTGATGACGTGCAGCCAGTAGCCAATGCGCCGCACCTGCGGGTCGTTGATCTCGAAGAAACTGAAGCGGGTCAGTAAAATGCCGGAAATCAGTAATAGCAGTATAGTGAAAAACAGTCCCATGCCGGCCCTGACGGCATAGCGATTAGGGCGTTGCCAGGCACGCCGCATGTGCGCGACTGCGAACACGATCAGTGGCAGAGTGATTAACAGGCCCAGTGCCAGGTGCAGCAGGAACATTAGCAGATAAAAATAGTTCTGCTGGATCTCGCCGCTGAATGCCTCGAGCATTGAAATGGCTGCCAGGTATACCGAGTTGAGCGCCAGCAGCGAGAACAGCAGGATGACGATGCCCAGCAGGCGCCCGAGTCGAGCGTTCAGGACGGGTATCTGCTTGTTACGGTCTGTGTGTACTGGCATTAGCTGGGTATGTCCGGCAGTTAAAGGGCGGCTGATATAAGCTGTTCTATGAGGATTATCGACGCTGTGCACGGTCTATGGTTTTGATCCTGGTCAAATAATATTGAATCAGGTGGCTGGATCAGTCAGTTGTCATGGTCATTGATTTTATCCTGCCGGCACCTGATTATGGGGCGCTGGCCGGGCTTCGGGACTATGGTCAGCAGTTTCACCAACCGGGCGAGATGGAAATGAAGCGTAGCCTTACCTCAGCAGATCAAGTGCTGCCAAATGCTGGCAATGTGCCCAGCGGGCGTACGCATCCGTGGATGGTGTACCTTCCGATTGCACTGGTTGCGCTGATGGGTGTACTGGTTACCGGGCAAGCATTCAATGTTGTCTCTGGCTGGGAACGCCAACGGGTGCAGCAGGCGTTCCGTTCGGCTGCCATCGACCGTATCCTGATGGTTGAACGCGAGATCGAGGAAAGCCTCGGCGTGGTCCAGGATGTTGGCAGTCTCTTCGATGCCTCACAGCAGGTCGGGCGACGTGATTTCCGCACATTTGTGGGCCCAGCATTGAAGCGTTATACGAGTATTGCTGCACTGCAATGGATTCCCCGTGTAGCCGCAGCAGAGCGAGCCCAGTTTGAAGAGCAGGCGCGCAAAAGTTTCTCCAGGTTCAGTATTAATGAAACCAGCCAGACAGGTGCTCTGGTCAGGACTGGACAACGCCCGGTGCATTTTCCAGTGCTCTATGTGCAACCTTATCAGTACAACAGAGAGGTGCTGGGTCTTGACCTGGCATCAGATCCGGTGATTCTGGAGGCGTTGCAGCAAACACGGGATGCCGGACAGATGCGGGTCTCGCCGCGTATTACCCTGCAATGGGAAGATCGCATCGAATACGGTTTCACCGCCTGGCTACCGGTCTACAACAAGATCGATGCAGAAGAGACCGAAGCTGAGAGTGAAGAGGAAGATGCCGTACTGGATACACTGGAGCTGCGGCAACAGCAGTTACGTGGTTTTGCAGCCGGTATCTTCCGTATCGGCGATATTGTTGAAAGTGCCCTGCAGAGCCTCAGCCCAAGCGGCATTGACATGGACATCTACGATATTTCCGGCGATGTCGAACGACAGTACCTGTATCAGCATTCTTCCAGGAAACGCTCTGCCGGCCCCGGTGAGGGTGAACGACAGGAAAACAGGGAGTTTATCCAGACGATAGGTATCGCGGATCGCGAATGGGAAGTACAGTGCAGCGTGATCCCCGGTGCTTTCCAGCCAGATCCCTGGAGTGGATGGGCCACACTTGCGGGTGGCCTGTCCTTTACGGCCTTGCTGGTGATATACCTTGCCACGCTGTTGGGGCGAGCAGCGAAGATCGAGCATCTCGTCACCGAGCGCACCACGCAACTGGTGGAGCTTAACGAGGAATTGAATAGCGAGATTAGTGAACGCCTCAATGCCGAGAAGCAACTACAGCGGCTCAATGAGACCCTGGAACAGCGCGTCGCCATACGCACGGCCGAAGCTGAACGGCATGTGGAAGAACTGGAACAGTTTGCCTATGTGACCTCGCATGACCTGAAGGCGCCGCTGCGAGGAATCGCCAATCTGGCCACCTGGCTGGAAGAAGATCTTCGCGACAGGCTGACCGTAGCGACCCGCGAGCAACTGGGTCTGTTGCGTGATCGTGTGCAGCGCATGAATGCATTGATCGAAGGTTTGCTGGAATACTCGCGGATTGGCAAGGCGGCTCATACCCGGGTAACGGTCGATAGCGGTGAACTGCTGGCCGAGGTCATCGACTCGCTGTCGCCGCCGGACGGTTTTACAGTCGAGGTGGCTGCGAACATGCCCACCCTGTACACGGATCGATTGCACCTTTCCCAGGTATTCTCCAACCTGATCAGTAACAGTATCAAGCACGGCAAGGGTGATCAGGGCCATGTACAGGTCACAGTTCACGACCAGGGAGAGTTTTATGAATTCACGGTGGCCGATGATGGCCCCGGGATCGCACCGGAATACCATGAAAAGGTATTCATGATGTTTCAGACGCTGGCAGTGCATGATTATGGCAGCAATACCGGCATAGGACTGGCGCTGGTGAAGAAGATTGTGCAGGAACACGGTGGTTCGATAACGCTGGAGTCAGGTGAAGGAAGTGGCACCACGTTCCGGTTTAGCTGGCCAGGGCGTGGATGAATTGCCTCAAGCCGGCAAGATGCGATGTATACTAGCGGTTGGTCAGACGCCTCGGAGGGGGCAGCGATGTCAAATAATGACAATGTAATATTACTCGTGGAAGATGATCGGGTAGATATCATGACCGTACAACGGGCATTGAAGAAGATCGATGTCAGCAACCCGCTCTATGTTGCACGTACCGGTGTTGAGGCGCTCGCCATGTTGCGTGGTGACGGGGTTCCCGCCATCGAGCCAGTGCCATCGCTGATTCTGCTGGACCTGAATCTCCCGAAAATGGGAGGAATTGAATTCCTCAGGGAACTGCGCGCCGATCCGGTGCTGAGGTCATTGCATGTTATCGTGTTGACATCTTCCAATGAACCGCGCGACCGCGCGGCCGCCTTTGAATACGAGGTGGATGACTACATTGTCAAGCCGCATTCTTTCGATGAGTTTTCCAACGCCATGTCCATTATTCTTGCCGACTGGTCCGGGGAAGCCGCTGATTAATGCAGGCTGTCTGACTGTATCAGGTTCGCCCGATACGGCTAGGCTGCCGGCAATCAATACAAGGTACGCACGCGAGAGACATTGTTGATGACAAATAAAAAACGTATCTTTGTAAAAGAAGTCATGAATTCAGGCTACGGTACCATCAACGGTAGCGCGACCATCATGGACGCCCTTACCGAGATGAAGCGCCTGCAAACAGCCGTTCTCGTCGTCAACAAGAAAGACGAGCACGACGAGTATGGTCTGATACTGGTGTCAGAGATTGCGAAACAGGTTCTGAACAAGGATATGGCACCCGACAGGATGAATGTCTATGAAGTCATGACCAAGCCAGCGGTTTGCATCTCCCCCGATATGGATATCCGTTATTGCTCGCGCCTCATGTCTTCATTGAACCTGACGCGCGTACTGGTGGTGAAGGATGGTGTACTGCTTGGCACCGTGAATCCACGCGCTCTGGTGCTGGATGGCCTGGCCGCAATCGAGACTGACGACTAAACTCCACCGGTTATTCAGTCGGCCTGGATCAAAGCTGTTCTTTGATGTCGACGAAGCTGGTAGGTAAATCGACATCGTCGACAAAAACATCATATTCACGTCTGGTGGGTAGGTGTCGGCGTTCGGACATAATAAAATCGCCATGGGGGCTGATCGCAGGGAAATACGTGTGCGCTTTATAGCGTCGGCGTTTAACTTTTCTTCTTTCTGGCATGCTCCTCTCCGACTGTTCTTTCGATAGCTAACAGAAATAACTGCCGAAACAGTCCGCGCTGTTTCAGGCAGTTATTGGCTACAGTGTCCCCGTCTGTGTGATTAAATCGGGCCGATCAGTCTGGCATCCAGTTTCAATGAGTTGAAACTTTTTAATACATCCTGTGATGAAAAAATATCCCTGTCATATTTCGCCAGCAGAAGATGATTTCGCAATTGGCAAAATTCTGCCCCGATGATGCCATCTGTCTTTTCCAGTGCGGATACAACGAGATCACGTTGTTCATCACCAAGGTCTTCTTTTATATATACAACAACTTCAACGGCGTTCTTTTCTTCAATAACCATCTGTTGTACTGCATTGTCCATAGTAGCGTCTCCGTGTGCGTGTTTTCACTTCATCATTACAGCAGACAAATGTCACCACCCATCGTTGCTTGTGTGACGAGTTGAATGGAAACTACACCAAAAGGCATATACCCGTCATCAGTAGTAATACCTACTCATGCTGATTCAAAACGGGTTTCGTGAAGGGCCTCAAGGGGGACAGGATGCCGGGTAACAGCATCGGGATGGCACTCGCGCGGTCACTTTGCAATCGCAGCCCTCAAAAAAAGAAAAGCCCCGCTTTCGCAGGGCCTCGCCGTTAAAAATTAACTTTTTACGCTGCTTCCCGAAGGCGGTC
>Ga0316194_10000198_pt1 | contig 35041 bp, 28 predicted proteins | sample CroRivsedime1_MG_FD_204936 | JGI IMG/M metagenome (GOLD analysis project Ga0316194, IMG submission 204936) | Coastal sediment microbial communities from Maine, United States - Cross River sediment 1 | ecosystem: Environmental > Aquatic > Marine > Coastal > Sediment | place: USA: Maine...
GTCCAGATACCTCTGTCGCGGCAACAGTCGTCGGATCTGCTGCGGGCGCTGGCTGCGTCCCTCGCCCTCAACCAGCTGGACGCGGATGTTGATGCGGCTTTTTACGATTTCTGCAGTCGGGTTGAAAGCGTTGACCATCGCCAGGTGTTTCTTTCTGACTACGTGGGTTTTTCTATCTATGACGTGCTGCTGTTTTCGCCGAGTACCGAAATCGATGGGCCAGACCCTCTGACACCCATTCGCATAGAACGGATAAGCCCGACAGACGCGCCAACGCTGGCCGCGGAGTTTGATGGCCTTCGGTGTCGGGATCTGATGGGATTTCTTGGCTTCTTCAATCGTGAGTACCGTGAACATGACTACCTCTGGGGGCGGCTGCATGGCGCCGAGCGGATGGTTGATCTGCTGGCAAAGGTCGCGGGGGTGCCAATTCCAGATCTGGATCAGCTGCGCTTGGAGTTATTCGAACAGATAGTCAATGAAGAACGCCGTCGTCTTTATCGCTGTCGGGATGTGCTCGACCGGCTGAGCCGATTACTTGCCGAGCTTCGTGCTGCCTGAACCGTTCCGGTTTGAGGGAGCTGACGTGTCCGGGTCTTCGCGGTGAGCGGGTTCGTAGCGTTCGAACCGGCCAGTACGTGGATGACTTTGCCGATCAGCTGACTGATTGGCATGCTGGCGTCCGGGTCATCGTCCCAACGGTGTTGTTAAGATGCGAGTCCACGGCAACTCCAGGTAGAAATCTTGCAGACTTTTGTTACCCATCTCGAATGTTCCCTCACCGGCGAACACTACCCGGCTGATCGAGTGCATGGTCTGTCAGCGTCGGGGAAGCCGCTGCTGGTTCGTTACGATCTTGATGCGATGGCCGAAGTCCTGGAGCGTGAAGAGGTCAGTCGCCGAGAGGGCGGTTTCTGGCGCTATCGGGAATTTCTGCCGGTTCGCTTTGATGCCAACGTGGTCACTCTGGGTGAAGTCACCACACCGCTGATACGACTGCCATCATTGGAAGAGAACGATGAACTGTGGGTAAAAGACGAAGGTCGGCTGCCAACCGGTTCGTTTAAAGCCCGGGGCCTCGCGCTGGCCGTAGCCATGGCCAGGGAACTCGGACTTAAGCATCTGGCCATGCCTACCAACGGCAACGCGGGTGCGGCGCTGGCAGCGTATGCCGCGAAGGCAGACTTGCGGGCAACGGTGCTATGTCCGGCGGATACGCCTGAAATCAATATTCGCGAAACTTCGGAACTGGGTGCGCGGGTGTTCCGGGTTAATGGCTTGATCAGCGACTGTGGCCGCATTGTTGGAGAGCGCGCGCAGGACCAAGGCTGGTTTGATCTTTCCACGCTCAAGGAGCCCTATCGGATCGAAGGTAAAAAGACTATGGGCCTGGAACTGGCCCAACAGTTCGACTGGCAGCTGCCGGATGCAATTTTTTACCCCACCGGGGGTGGCACCGGACTGATCGGTATGTGGAAAGCGTTTGCTGAACTCGAAGCGCTGGGCTGGATCGATAGCCGGCGACCGAAAATGTTTGCCGTTCAGGCTGAAGGTTGCGCGCCCATCGTCAGGGCGTTCGCCGCTGGTGAAGAGTTTGCCGAACCCTGGCAGGATGCGCAGACCATGGCCGCCGGCATTCGCGTGCCTGCAGCGGTGGGTGATTTTCTGATCCTTCGCGCCGTCCGTGAATCTGGTGGTGCGGCGCTCGCGGTCAGTGATGAAGACATCATCGCTGCACGCAGTCAGGTGGCGGCCGCTGAAGGTACGCTGCTGTGTCCGGAAGGTGCCGCCACGTTCGTAGCCTGGCGGCAGGCTAAAGCCGCAGGACTGCTCGACGAAGGCTCACGCTCGCTGCTGTTCAACTGTGCAACCGGACTCAAATATCCGCTGACAGACCACAGCACGATGCTTGACTGAGTCAGTACCGCTGCATGTGCCCGGCTACCCGGGCGATGCGATCGAATACGTCTTCGAGTACTGACACCGGGTGGGTCAGACTGACCCGGACATAACTGGCGGCACTTTCACCGAAGCCGCGACCGGGAACAACAGAAATGCCCGCCTCGTCCAGCAGCCGCCGGGCAAAGTCAGCGCCATCGTTGGCAATGCGGCTGCTGTCTACCATCACAAACATGCCGCCACGGGGTTTGAAGTAGTCGAGTCCGGCAATTGCATCGAGACGCTGCGCGGCATAGTCGCGACGACGCTGATATTCCACACGCATCTTTTCCACATCCGGACCATCGTTGGCCAGCGCGTAGGCAGCACCGTCCTGAATGAACTGGCTGGTGCCGAACAGGGTGGCGCCGGATACCCGGATCAGCTGGGTTATCAGCTGCTCGGGCGCCACCGCCCAACCCAGGCGCCAGCCGCTCATCGCGTGTGACTTGGACAGCCCATCAATCACAATCACGTTGCTCAGATCATCCGTTGAGCGCAACAGCGAAATGTGTGGCGTCTCAAAGGTAATCAGCGAGTAAACTTCATCACACACCAGCCACAGATCGCGTTCCCGGCAGCCTCGGGCGAGTGCTGCCAGAGATTCGCAAGGGATCAGATTGCCGCATGGGTTACCGGGTGTATTCACCAGAACGGCGCGGGTTGTATCGGTCACCGCAGCAAATACTGCAGCAACGTCCAGTTCGAAATCCGGCAGTGACAGCGGCACAGTGACATCGTGAATGCCCAGCGCATCGAACAGCCCTCGATAGCCCGCGTACAACGGCTCCGGCACGACAACTTCATCGCCTGGATTGGCGATGGAGGCAAACACCGAATACAGCGTCGCGGTCGCTCCGGGAAACACCACGAACTGTTCTGCTGAAAAAGATTTCCCGGTGAGGTCACTTTCCAGTCGGGCGATGGTTTCGCGCAGTTGGGGTTCACCCTCCGGTGGCGAATAGTGGGTGCGGCCGCGGTTGATCTGCTCGACTGTATATTGGGAGATGTATTCCGGTGTTGAGAAATCCGGATCACCAACGCTGAGCAGAATGATGTCATCGCCGGCCCGCTGCCGGGCGACGGCTTCGTCGTGAATTCCCCAGACGTCAGAACCCGGTTGGGACAACCTCCGAGTCATGTCACTGTAGAACAGGCTCACTGGTACCAGCCGCCGCTGGGAGTGCTGAGAAAGTCCTCTTCGACAATCTCGATCAGTGTTGGTGCAGACGCACTCAGAGCCGTTTGCAAACCTGTTAAAAGTTCCGGCAGGCTTCGAGGCCGCAGATAATGACAATGATGGGCTGCAGCGGCCTGTTGGAAATCGGGCGTCAGGATCTGCGTTGATTCCACCGGTACCCCTTGTGCCAGCATGCTGTTTTCGATTTCTGCGTAACCCCGGTTGTTCCAGACGATGACCGGTACCGCCAGACCAGCTTCTGCACCGGTGGTCAGTTCCGGCAGGGTGAACTGAATGCCGCCATCGCCGATCAGCGCAACCACCGGTCCGCATCCGGCGGCAGCGGCACCAAATGCTGCAGGCAATGCATAGCCGAGGGTGCCGAAGCCGGACACGGAATGAAAATAGCGGCCGGGGTGGGTGCATTCGTACTGCCATGCCGCGTAGTAAGTGGGTCGGGTAGAGTCGCCTACCAGAATCAGATCGTCTGCGGCGCTGTGCAGAGTGTCGAAAAACGCAGCAACTTCCGGGTGGTAGTGGGTTTCGTTAAGAACTGCCTGACGAAGCTGTTCAGCGCGTTCTGCGCCGTTGCGATGCTTTTCGGCTGCCGCAGAAGCTGCCAGGGAGGCACTGAGCGCAGCGCAACCAAGTCGAGCATCTGTGGTGATAGCGAGTTCCGATGTTGACGGGATCAGCAGTTGGGCTGGATCCATGTCCATGCGGATCCAGCGGCTGGTATCCGGTAAGCCGTCGGCCATCAACAGATCGTAATCAGTTTCCGCAAGCTCGGTGCCAATTGCGATGACTCTGTCGGCTTCAGCCAGCGCCCGATTCAGGCAGGGTAGCGATGGACTGCCACCAACGGCCAGCGGGTGCCCCCAAGCGCACACACCTTTGCCGTTTACGGTATTCAATACCGGTGCGTCGAGAACTTCAGCCAGCCGGGTGACCGCATCCCCCGCATCGCGGGCACCGCCGCCCACGACAATCAGGGGGCGCTCGGCCTGCAGCAGCAGCTGAGTAGCCAAGGTGATTGCTGCAGGGTCAGGTCCGGGAGGGAAACACTGGCCGGTCGGTGTGATCGGACCTGTGACCGGGGCATCCATAAGATCCAGCGGAATCTCAATATGCACCGGGCCCGGTCGGCTCGAGGCAAACAGCGCAAATGCTCGCGCCAGCAGCTCAGGCAGATTCTCCGGATCGAGCAGGGTATGCGCCTGGCGGCAGAACGACGCGGCGGTGGCATGCTGATCGGGCAGCTCGTGCAGGGTACCCCGCGCCATGCCGAGATCGCTGGTTCGGGCAACCCCGGTGATGACAAGCATTGGCACGGAGTCAGCATAGGCTTGAGCAATCGCTGTCGCCGCATTGAGCAGACCTGGACCGCTGATCAGAACGCAAACGCCCGGCTTGCCGGTAGAGCGCGCATAGCCGTCCGCCATGAATGCAGCACCCTGCTCGTGGCGGCAGGTGATGTGGTTGATGCCTGAGTCGGCAAAGTCCCGGTAGAGGGCAACTGTGTGATTACCGGGAATGCCGAACACCTGGTCAACGCCCTCACGGGCCAGTAGATCCAGCAGCAGCGCTCCGCAGCCGTATTCTTTCGCTGCGCTAACTTGCGTCATTGCCTACTCCAAAGTGAATTGTTCGAGCAGATCGATCATCAGTAGCGTGCCTTTTTCCATGTTGGCCACCGACACCCGTTCGTTGTTGCCATGGACGCCGCGGCGGTCTTCGGGCGGAACAACAAAGGGCCCGAAGCCGAAGCTGGCAATGCCCATATCCCGAAAGAAATGGCTGTCGGTGAAGCCTGTGGTGACACCGGGAACCACCCATGAGCCCGGGTAATGCTCGGCGTAGACCGCTTCGATCTGCCGATACAGCGGATTGTCCGAGGAGGTCACCGCGGGTGTGAACCCCATGATTTTTTCGATATCCACGTTCGGATCGTTAATGATCAACGCCAGTTCTTCGATGAACTGGTCAGGATCCTGATCCGGCAGCAGTCGGCAATCGAGTTCGAGAATGGCTTCGGTGGGAACCACGTTGATCTTGCTGCTGCCCTGCAGGGTGGTCAGTGAGCAGGTATTGCGCAGCAGCGCATGATGACCGGGGTTGACCAGCTGCAGATAGTTCATGAATTCGGCGTCGTTCACCGCGTTGCCGATGTCTGCATAGCGGGCGTTCAGTTCAGGCCGCTGATAAGGCGCCATACCTTCAAACATGGCCTGGACAGCGGGAATAACCCGGGCTGGAAACTCGGTTCGAGCCAGACGGTCGCCCGCGCGCAGGATGCGGGTGACGGAGGTTTCCATCTGGGGTGAAGAGCCGTGGCCCGGATTACCGTGAGCAATCAGGCGCAGCCACAGTGGTACTTTCTGCGTTACCTCGACGCTGAAAACAGTATCGTCGCCGAGTGTGGTACCGCCTCCGCCTTCGTTCAGCAGATAGCCGACGTTGTCGAAAATTTCCGGTCGGTTTTCTACCAGCCAGCCAGCGCCGAAAGCACCGCCCGCTTCTTCATCCGCAGTGGCGACAAAAACGATGTCCCGATCCGGCTTACGACCGCTGTCGTGTATGGCCAGAAAAGCCTGCAGCTGGACAATCCCCAGGCCTTTCATGTCCAGTGCACCCCGACCATAGACGTGGCCGTCTTTGATCGCACCCCCATAAGGGTTGGCCGCCCAGTAGCGCAGGTCCGCGGGCACCACGTCCATGTGATTGAGCAGTACCAGCGCTGGTTTGTTGCCACCTTCGATACGAGCCCAGATATTGCCGCGACCGGGTGCAGACTCCGCGGTCTCATAGTCGATGCCTTCGGCATCGAAAATTGCCGCGATGAACTGTGCTCCCCGGGTTTCGTTGCCCGGCGGATTGGTGGTGTTCACCTGAATGTAGTCGGACAAGCGTTGCGCGGCTTGTTGGGCATATTCAGATGCGCGCAGCTGGCTGCTGATCAGCAGGATTACAATGGCGAGAGTGACGGTCAGGCTACGGTGGTACATGAAAACCCCCTGTTGTTTGCCAGGCATTCTAGCTGACCGGGCGTTATCAGGTCGTGGCCTGTTCCAGATCGCTCATGGTGATCAGTGCCCGCAGCTCCACGCCGACCTCAGCAAGTGCTTCCCGGCCGCCGGTTTCCCGGTCAATTACACAGATCGCGACCGCGGGGTAAACACCGTCGGAGCGTAGCTTGGCCAGTGCGTCGAGAATTGCCCCACCGCTGGAAACCACATCCTCAATCAGCGTCACCCCGGTTTCCGGAAGATCAACGCCTTCGGCATAGCGACAGGTTCCGTAGGCTTTGGCCTCTTTGCGGATAAAGGCGCAGTGCAATCGGGTCAGCTGAGACAGCAGCGTGACCAGTGGAATTCCGCCCATTTCCAGCCCCGCGAGTACCCGGCTCTCGGCAGGCAGCAGCGGCACCATCGCGGCGCAGATATCGTGCAGTAGCTCAGGCTCTGCCTCGAAGCGGTATTTGTCGAAATAGGTCTCAGCGATTGCGCCGGAGCGCAGTTCAAATTTACCCTGCAGCTGGGCGATGGCTTTGATGCGGGTTGTCAATTTTTCGGTCATGAAGCTCCCTGTGATCTGTTGCTAGTTTTGCAGGCAAAAAAAACGGGGCAACATGCCCCGCTTTCTTAGTGTTGATTCAGCAATCCGCTAGAGCAGATGGCCAAACCGGTAGGTGACATCCACTCCGTAGAAACGTGGATAGAGATAGGTAGCGGTCAGCTGGTAATCCTGGAATCCACTGGAGGTGCCAAGACCACGGGCGGTGCCTTCATCTGTCACGTTGTCGACGAAAGCACGGATATTCCAGCGATCCTGATTGTCACGCCAGGTGGCGGAGACATCCAGACGACCGCGGCCACGGACCCGGTCGAGATCCCGCTTCACACCGGTGTCGTAAAAGTCACCAGTATAGGAATAGGCGCTGTTCAAGCTCAATATGCCCACCGGGAAGTTCACGTCGTAGCCGGTCCATACGGTGAACTTGTGCTCGGGAATCCGCTTCAGATCATTGCCTTTCAGGTTGTAGGGCTGCACGTCGAACAGTGGCTGAGGAGTAGAAGGGTCATCGTTAATAACGATGAGCACGTCGTCCTGATACTCAGTTTGAGTCCAGCTGTAATTACCGCCAAGGGTCCAGTTGTCTGTTGGCAACCAGATACCTTCGAGTTCCCAGCCGTAGTTGGTGGCATCACCAGCGTTCACGACCACGTTGTCGCCAGTGTTGGCGGAGTTCAACTGTTCAACCTCGTCCTGATAACCCTCGTAATCATAGTAATAGATCGAGGAAAAGATCTGCAGAGTGTCATCAAATAGACTGCCTTTGTAGCCAAGCTCATAGGCAATGACGGTTTCGTCGTCATAGGAGGCTGGCGGACCCCTGGTGAAAAAGCCACCGGCGCCTTCCTGCTGTGTGCCTAACAGACCCAGTGAATAACCTCCTGCGCGATAACCCGTGGTTACGCTGCCATAGATCAGGGTGTTGTCACTGGGTGACCAGTCCAGAACAACTCGAAAGTTGACATCATCCCAGGAGTCCTGGGCTTTGGAGTGATCAGAGAAAGATATTGGCAGCCCTTGCAGGTTAAGAGGGGTTGTACATTCCTGATCCGTGAGCTCGCAAGTTGGGGTGATTGGCATTTGCGGGTCGAAGCTGGGCGTAAATGAAGCGGCGCCCATGAATATATTGACCATCGCCAGATCAGTCAGGCCGAATGTGGCGCAGGGTGCTCCGTAAGTTCCTGTGCAGAAAGTGTCGAAACCGGCAGGGGTGATGCCAAGGTCGTCACAGTTGGTGTCGCCAATGGTTAGAAGACAATCAACGTCGTCCGCTTCTATCTGAGTATGGCCACCTCTCTGTTCGTCGGCTTTCTTGGTATCACTTGCATAGCGAACGCCAAGGGTCAGCGCCCATTGTTCATTAAAGGTGTAGGTGCCCTGGCTGAATACCGCCCAGGCTTCTGTCTGTACCTTGTTGTCAATCGCATAGATCCGACCCATTGGGTCACCGCCATAGGCGCCGAGTTGCAACACCCCCACGGGTGCGCTGCCTAATCCAACGGCAGGGTTAGCTTCGCCGATAGGTGCCAGAAAACCGTAGTCGGTCGGTCTGGTGAAGCGACCCTGAGATGCCGTATCACGAACGTCGTATTGCTGACGCAGGTTCTGGTCGAAGTAGTAAGCGCCTGTGGTCACCTGTAGTTTGTCAGTGACGTCCCACAATAACTGGATTTCCTGGGACCAGTTTTCGAGCGATTGTTTTACGTACTGATTGTAGATGGACAGGCCGCTGGTGGAGCGGTCAATGTCATCCACGAAGGTGTAGTCGAAATCACTCCAGCCGCCAATCCACTTCAGCTGCATCTCGTCGTTGATATCCCAGCTCCAGTTAGACTGCACTGCGTTATGGCTGAAGGTTTCATCCTGCATGCTGTTGGTCAGCGTATCGCCGCCAAGATCCTCGATGTCGGGCTGAAGGACATCCGGAGGGGTTTGATAAGCAGCGTTGGGTTTGCTGTTTTGTGACCGGTCCACCCCAGGGCGAGCGTAAATACCAAATACGTCAGCGCCGGTGGTGGGGTCGGTGTACTGCAGTTGTTCACCGCTGTAGGGTACGAAGCCACCAGTAAAGGGTGAGAAGACCGGATTGGGAGTAGGGGCGATGCCAAGGGCGTATTGCCAATAAGGATTGTTGGGGTCGCCCACAGAGCGATTACCCCGGGTGGCGCTGGTGCCTTCGTTAACCAACACTTCCTGATTGATCTTGCGGTCCGAGTCACGGTCGTTGTAGCGGACGTTGAACTCCATGTTATCGGTCATCTGCCAGTTGATGGCCAGCGCCAGGTTCTGGTCGCCAATAGTGTTGGTGTCTTCGGTACCGAGCAGACCATCCTGAGCACCGTCGCGATCGCGGCGTACGGCGGTGAAACGATAAGCCAGTTTGTCTTCGATAAGAGGCCCGGACAGCATGCCATACCATTCTTCGGTGCCGAGGTTGCCGCCCATGAACCGGACTTCAGCTTCGGTTTCGTAGGATGGCGAGTTGGTGATGTAGTTCAGCGCACCGCCAATGGCGTTGCGGCCGTACAGTGTGCCCTGTGGACCACGCAGTACTTCGACCCGTGCAATATCGTAGAGCGCGGCTTCTGATGCTGCGATGCCGAAGTCTTCGGAATAAACGCCGTTGTAGTAGGTGGCAACACCGGGATCACCGCCCAGGGAGCGGAAGTTCCTGCCGACGCCTCGAATCCGGATATCGTAGGCGTCCCGGGTAGTAGACGGTGTGAAGTTCACCAGCTCGTCTGCGCCCTGGATGCCGAAGTCTTCGATCATCTGTTCGCCGAAGGCGGTAATGGATATGGATGTATCTGAGACTGTGGACTCGCGTCGTTCCGCGGTAACCACAACTTCTTCGATGCGACGTCCGCCTTCTTCTTCGGCGAATGCAATAGATGACCCCATAGTTGCGGTCATGCTTGCAGCCACCAATACGGCGTAGCGACTAGCTAACATAGGTATCCCCTCTAATCATGTGCGACTGCGGGATCCCTCAACCCCACGTTTTATCTTCAGCATCGACACTCTCGATCGCGACTGAAGATACTGCTCACTCAGCCCCCTTAAGTTGCCTTGTATCCGATGGTTCCCGTCGAAGGAGCGCAATGGACAATCAGCAATCTGGCGGGGTTTCTCCCTGAAAATGAGCCTGCCCGTAAGAATCAAACATTCTTTTCCAACATGCAACGGCAAAGTTGTTCTGGTTTGACGAGTCTTTCGGTAATTCAGGCACCGTTCCAGGATCAGAAGAGGCCAAAAGCAAAGCTCTGGTCCTACTTACTCATTCGAAGCATCGCCTGCTGCTAACAGTGGATAGTCAAAGAAAGAGGAGGTTGAAATCTCTGCAGCGTCGCCCCAATTTTGTGTAGGGAGGCCCGTGGAAAAGATTAATGAACAAATGCCGCCTGCAGCAGCTCCCGGGTGTAGGCGTGTTCGGGGTTCGCGAAAATATCTGCCGCTGACCCCTGCTCCACTACCTTGCCGTTTTTCATCACCAGCAGATGGCTGGCCAGCGCCTTCACCACCTTGAGATCATGGCTGATAAATAGATAGGTAAGACCGAAGCGCTGCTGCAGATTTCGCAGCAGGTCGACAATCTGTGCCTGCACTGACATATCCAATGCCGAGGTGGGTTCATCGAGAATGAGAAATCGAGGCCTTAGTACCAACGCCCGGGCAATCGATATGCGCTGACGCTGACCGCCGGAAAACTCGTGGGGATAGCGTTGCATCGATTCGGGGTCCAGACCCACTTCGTGGAGCGCTTCGGCGACCCGCTGTTCACGCGCATCACCGCTGAGGTCAGGCTCATGAACCCGCAGACCTTCTTCAATGATCTGTGCCACCGACAGTCTGGGTGACAGACTGCCAAACGGGTCCTGAAACACCACCTGGACATCTTTGCGCAATCGCACCAGATCGCGGCCGCGCAGCGAATGCACGTTAACATCGTCAAAATGGATCTGGCCTTCGCTGGGAATCAACTGGAGCAAGGCAAGGCCAAGGGTGCTTTTTCCGGAGCCGGATTCGCCAACGACCCCCAGGGTGTCGCCTCGTCTGATGTTAAGCGTAACGCCATCCACGGCGGCGAAGCGTCGACGCTTGCCGAACCAGCCCTTGCCGACCTGGTAGTAGACGGCGAGCGGACCTGCTCGGAGCATCGGGCTTGCTGCGTCGACGCGGCCGGCGTGGGGCTCGCCCTTCGGTTCGCAGCTGAGCAGGTGGCGGGTATAGGGGTGTCTGGGCTGTTCGAATATCTGCTGGTTCGAACCTGCCTCGACAATCTCGCCGTTGGTCATCACGCAGACTTTACTGGCCATAGAGCGGACCACGCCGAGATCGTGAGAGATCAGCAACAGCGCCATGCCCAACTCCTGCTGCAGGTCTCTCAACAGCTCCAGAATTCGAGCCTGGATGGTGACATCCAGGGCCGTCGTCGGTTCATCAGCAATCAGCAGCTCGGGTTTGTTGGCCAGGGCCATGGCAATCATCACCCGCTGACGCTGACCGCCGGACAGCTCGTGGGGGTATGCGCCCAGGCGGTTTGCGGCATCAGGCATCCGAACCAGATCCAGCAGCTCCAGCGTGCGAGCGCGGGCGGCTTTTCGAGTGAGGCCACCGTGCACGATCAAGGTTTCTCCGATCTGGCGCTCGATCGTATGCAGGGGATTCAGAGAGGTCATCGGCTCCTGAAATATCATGCTCACGAGCGCGCCGCGCAGGCTGTGCAGTCGAGCAGCAGAAGCGCCGATCACCTCTTCACCGGTTACCTTGATCGAGCCTGAAGGATGACTGGCAGCGTTCGGTAGCAGTTGCAGTACCGACAGCGCGGTGACGGACTTACCTGAGCCGGACTCGCCCACCAGTGCCAGGGTTTCGCCTGGCTGCATCGAAAATGACACCCCTTTAACTGCGTCCAGAGTATCTGGCTGCGCAGCCGCGGCGGCAGTGGGGCCGGCGAAACGTACCCGCAAATCGGTGACTTCGAGAATTGGCGCAGCCATGGTTCAAATCTAGCACGATTGTGATCCGGACGGCGCTGGTGCTGTGATCTCTGCCACGGAAAAGGCGGTGGGGCGGGCGTTTACTGAAGAGCCAGAGCTTCGATCGTGACGCCTATGGACACCTTTGATCTGAAATGGCCGCAGAGTGACGCAACCTTTTTCACCGACGGCTGGCGCTGTCGCATCGTCTGGCGGGAAAGACGGGGCGGTCTTGGTGGCACAATCGATAACAACGATCAGGCGAAACGTCGCGTCGTCGCGAGTCTGTCCAACGTGCCGTATCTGTTGAATGCGCTGCGGGCCCGTGGCCATGGGGTGCTGGCGGAAGAACTGCAATCCCTTTGTGACGTTGAACTCGACTCTGGTGAAGCTGCCTGTGAAAAGCCTATGCCGCAGGCCCGGCCCGCTGCGGAGAAAACCGCGTCGAAGCGCCAACCGGCCGCTACTCCTGCACAGCAGGTCGCAGCATGGCTTGCCAGTCTTGAAGGTGGGTCTGGCTGGGAAGTTACCGGGGTTCGTCGTGCCAAAGTCTGGCAGCCGTGTGGTGAAGATGCTGATGGAGCACTGTTTCTGAAAGCGCCCGCGGCAGGTAAGTCAGAATGGGTACTAAAACGAACCTATAAAAGCAGCAAACAGAAGACCGAATATCTGGCCGCTCCTGCGCTGAAGGGCATCTGCGAATACCTGCATCAGCAGGGGTTTTTTACCGGCGGCGCTGCGCCGGAAACCTGGCTTTCGAGTGTGGAAACACTCGCGCACCCTGACCTGGCAAGAGCGGCATCTGCGTGGCGGGCGTCAACCACCTCGACCACCCACTGACGAATCCATCGGTTGGCCTTTGCCCACCGATCACTCCTCCGCGAGATTTCATTCGTTTCCCTGGGAGCCCTGTCTGCCGCTGTGCCGTAACGTCATGATAGGCTTTGCCGCAGATCCGAGCTGTCGGGGTATCTCGATGTGCTGATTGTGCGGATCATGTTGGGTGGTTCAGGAGACAGAACATCATCAAAGCACAGCGTCGATTCTGGAAACTGTATTTGGCCGCGCTGCTTGGCAGCGTGGTCAGTTTGATGAACCCGGCGCAGGCTGATCCTGCCGACGCCATCAGCGTACGGATGACCAGCGATGCCGGTGTGATCGAGCTGGATCTCTACCCCGACCGGGCGCCGATCACGGTCGCCAATTTCTTAAGCTACGTGGATGCCGGCTACTACACCGACAGTCAGTTTTATCGGGTGGTGCGGATGGACAATCAGCCCCAGAGCCCGGTGAAAATTGAAGTCATTCAGGGTGGGCTCGGTATCACTAGCTATGAAGACGATCGCCAACCTGAGTTCCCGCCGATTGCTCATGAAACCACTGAGATGTCGGGGCTCAAGCACACAGATGGCGCGCTATCGATGGCGCGGCTTGAGCCAGGCTCTGCAGCTTCCGAATTTTTCATCTGTATTGGCGATCAGCCGTCACTGGATTTTGGTGGCGCTCGAAACCCGGATGGACAGGGGTTTGCGGTGTTTGGTCGAGTCACTTCCGGAATGGCGGTGGTTCGTGCAATTCAGCAGGGCGGATCGGACGCGCAGGTTCCCGCGGAGCGTGGTGCGGTGACCGGTCAGCTGCTCGACGAGCCGGTGGTCATCCGGCTCGTCGAACGGATCTGAGTCAGTCTTTCGGCCAGAGTACGCCCTGGTCGGTTTTGGTGACCGGCCCCATGCCTTTATAAAGGAACTTCTGCACCCGCTTACCTTCGTAGGTTTCCGTGGTGTAGATGTTGCCTGCCGAATCGGTCGCAATGCTGTGCACCGCGAAGAACTGGCCTGGCTGACGTCCGCCGTCACCGAAGCTGGTCAGCACGTCGAGGGTTTCCCGCAGGATGATGTAGACCTTCATATTTTTACCATCTGCCAGATAGATGAACTTCTGTTGCGGATCTTTTGAGAAGGCGATATCCCAGGTGGAACCATCACCGAGAGTTTTTGGCGCAATGCGCTTCTCGGTGACGAAGCTGCCATCGCTTTTGAATACCTGTATGCGGTCATTGGGGCGATCACAGACATAGACCAGGCCGTCGTTAGAGGGTTCTGCACAATGCACCGGATTGCGGAACTGATGAGCCAGCGGCGCGTCCGGGTCGTAGGGGCCCAGGTCTGCGTCGTCAGGCTTGTTTCCGTAGGCGCCCCAGAATCGCTTCAGCTCACCGCTGTCCGCATCGAGGACCGCTACGCGTTTGTTGGCGTAGCCGTCTGCAACATAGGCTTCGTTGGCTTTCGCATCAAACGAGATCTTGGCCACGCGCCCGAAGTGCTCACTGCTGGCACTGTTGGCTTCCTGCCCGGGTTTGCCGTACTGGGCGAGGAATTTACCTTCCCGGGAGAACTTCAGAATGTGCGAATCACCTCGGCCGTTGCCGCCAATCCAGACGTTGTCTTTGTGGTCCACGGTCAGGCCGTGGTTGGAAGATGGCCAGTCGTAGTCGTCTGACGGTCCGCCCCAGTGACCCACCAGATTCCCGGCTGGATCAAATTCCAGAATGTTTGGTGCCGGCACGCAGCACTCGCTGGTGGGTGGTTCGGTGGCAGCGCCAATTTCTGTGCGGGGATTGAATGACTGACGACGGTGGATCACAAAGATGTGGTCTCGGCTGTCAACGCCCACGCCGACCGCGTTGCCGAGCAGCCAGTGATTTGGCAGCGGTTTCGGCCACAGCGGGTCTACTTCGAACATTGGCGCCTGCTCTGCAGCAGCATCCGCGGTCTGTTCCAGCAGCCCCTGGGTAAAACCCAGCGCTACGATGGCGGTCAGCAGGCCGCAGCCCACCAGGATATTGGGTAACTTCATTCGGGTCTCCCCATGTGCTTTTTCTCTCCCCTCTTCGTGCCTGCTCAAACATGCCTTTATAACGCCTGCGGCTAACTGAAGTGCCGCCAGCGCTGCGTACAGACTTAGTATACTCACACGCAACTTTTGACTTGTAGCCTCATTTGTTCCAATCAGGATTTCACTCGTCTGGTGCCCGCCGGCTGAGCGCGGTGTGCTGTTGCCGGTGGCTGTGGGCCGTCGTGATTGTGCTTTGCTCCGGGAGCAGCCTGGCTCATGAGATCCCGGAGAACGTCCGCGTGCAGATGTATGTGCAGGAAGTAGGCACGGATCTGAACGTGCTGCTGCGAGTGCCACTCGACGCCATGCGCGACATCAGCTTCGCGCAGCGAGGTCCAGGCTATCTGGATGTTGAGGCGGCGCGCGCTCAACTCAGTGACGCGGTAACCCTGTGGATTGCCGGCAACCTGAACTTCGATCTGGATGGTCAGGCACTTGGCCTGCCGGAACTGATAGATGTCAGGCTGGCGCTGCCCAGTGACCGTAGTTTTGTCGATCTCGAAACAGCCCGCGGAGTGTTTGCTGCACCCCGGTTGAGCGCGGACACGGAGCTCTACTGGGAACAGGCGCTGCTGGATGTCTCGCTGCAGTTTGCACTGCCTGGTGCTGGCGAGCTGTTTTTCTCTCCAGGTTTTGCTCGCCTTGGTCTGCGCACGCTGCTGGAGGTGCAATATCTGCCCGAGGCAGACGACGTTCGAAACCTGGTCTTGATAGGTGATCCTGGCAGGGTCAGCCTGTCACCCGGGGTAAGCTCGGTATTCGCCAGTTTCGCGGCCGCGGGTTTCGAGCATGTTCTGTCGGGGATTGATCATCTGCTGTTTCTGGTAGCGCTGCTGTTGCCGATCCGCCGGCTGCAGCCGTTGGTGGTGATTGTCACAGCATTCACCCTGGCCCACTCGCTGACGTTGTCCGCGGCGGTCTTCAATCTGGTGCCAGGCGCATTGTGGTTCGTGCCGGTGGTTGAGCTGCTGGTAGCGGCGTCGATTGTGTTCATGGCCTTCGAGAACATCATCCTGCCCGGCCTCGACCGACGCTGGCTGATTGCCTACGGTTTTGGCTTGATCCATGGTTTTGCATTTTCGTTCAGCCTGGGTGAGACCCTGCAGTTCGCCGGTGTGCACATCCCTGCAGCGTTGCTGGCCTTCAATCTGGGTATTGAAGCCGCTCAGCTGCTGGTGTTGCTGCTGGCTCTGCTGGTGCTGCGCTGGTTGTTGCGGTTTCTGCCTGAGAAACCCACCGTCATCGTTCTGTCAGCACTGATTGCACACAGCGGCTGGCACTGGCTGACCGAACGCTTCGCAATTCTGCAGCAGTATTCATTTGGCTGGCCGGTATTCGATGCAGCCCTGCTGGCGATGGCGGCCCGCTGGCTGATCCTGGTGCTGGTGGCAATTTTCATCGTCTGGCTGGCCAGAACGCTGGCAGCGCATTTCAATATCCGACTGGATGGCAGGGCAGCAAAGTGACCGTTCGGGGTATCCAGCCGCTCTGAGATTCCGGCCGACGCGGCTGGCGTTGCTGGTGCCCGGCGAGTCTCATTGTAGTTCCTGCTGACGATCACCCACGGGCGCGCTGCGGGCATCGGCCGCCAGCGCATCAACGTTGTCGGATGTCAGTGAATGCAGGAATTCCAGCAGTGCCTGCTGATCAAGCTTGGTCAGGTTCAGGGGTTTGATACGTTCGTCCGCGCCTGGGTCACCGCTGCCGCCGCGGTTGTAAAACGCTAAAACTGCTTCGAGCGAATTCAAACTGCCGTCGTGCATATAGGGGCCGGTGAGCGCAACATTTCTCAGCGAAGGTGTGCGAAAGCGCCATTTGTCGCCCGCGTTGCCGGTGATCGTCTGACGTCCGTAGTCGTGTCGATCGGGTAAATCGATTTCAGCGTTGAATGGCACAAATACGCCGGGCGCCAGCTGGATGGTCTCGGGTTGCCGACGATCACGGAGTTCGGAAGCAAAGCCGATGCCGGTGTTGTGAAATTCATCGTCTGTGAACTGTGCGCTATGGCGTTCAAAGGGATGACAAGCTGCGCAGCCATGTTGGTCGAACAGACGAAAGCCGCGTTTCGCGGCTGCACTCAGCGCAGCCATCTCGCCGCCGTAGTACCAGCGGTCGAATGCTGAGTTTGCTGACAGCAGCGCTCGCTGGTAGGCGGCCAGGGCTGCGCCTAGAGTCGCTGCGGTTAATCCTTCGGTAAAGGCACCGTTGAAGGCCTGTGAATAGCCGTCAATGGCGGTGACTTTTTCCAGTACCCGTTCCCGACTGGAGTTACCCATCTCGTTTGCTGCCAGCAACGGAGCCCAGACCTGCTCTTCGAGGCTGGTCTCCCGGCCGTCGTGGAACAGAGTTTTGCGATAGGCAACGTTGTAGAGGCTTGGCGCGTTGCGCAACACCAGTGAGCCTTCTATGCCTACTGGTGTGGCGAGTTCATTCTGTGTAAATGCCTGCTCTGGTATATGACACATACCGCAGGACAGTGTGTCGTTGGCAGACAGTCGACGTTCAAAAAACAACCGCCGACCCAGATCTATCAGCTTGTCAGAAGGTGGCTGGTGAACGCTTGTCAGACCGAGCGGTGGACTGCGGATAAGTGCAGACAAATTCGCGCTGCGACTGGCTCGTTCTGTCAGGCTTTGAGTTTGCGTTACAAAACTTGTCTTTTCATAACCGTCGCGTATGTCGTGGCGACCAATCTGTACGTCAGCATGCGCTGTCGGCTTTGTTGCCTTATCCGGCTCGCCTGTGGCCGGCGCAGGTTCGCTGCCGTTGATCGACAGTCCGACCAGAACACCGATAAGGACTAGAGTGTGGCGTAGACTGTTATAGCCCGGCAAAATGATTGATCCGCATCAAGGCGAGGGGTGCTAGCATACTGATCCTCGGAGATTGGGAGAACTCACGATGCGAAGAATTTACCTTGCGCTACTGTTTGGCTGTGCGGCCTTTATACCCTACGCGTTCGCCGACGAAACCTGTCTGTCGCCGTACATGGCGAAAATTGTTGGTCAGGAGGACTTTGTTTACGTCTGGACGCTCGGCGTCGAAGGCGTTGGCGACGGTGAGGATAAACTCGTCACCATCGATGTGAATCCGGATTCGCCCGACTATGGCAATCCGGTCAGCAGCTTATCGGTTGGTGGCCGCAACGAAGCACACCACTCTGGTCTGACTGACGACCGGCGTTTCCTCTGGGCGAGTGGCCTGGATACCAGCAAGATCTTCATTTTTGATATTGCCACCAACCCGGCAGCACCGCAGCTGGTGAAGACCATTGATGACTTTGTCGCCCGCTCAGGCGGCGTGGTCGGGCCCCATACCAACTATGCGCTGCCAGGGCGGATGATGCTCACTGGGCTGTCTAACAACACTGACCACGGCGGTAGAACCGCGTTGGTGGAATACACCAATGCCGGAGAATACATTGCCACCCACTGGATGCCCACGGACGACGCTCTGCAGGGTGCCATCAAGTCCGGACAGTTTGCAGATGGCTACGGTTATGATCTGCGGGTAGTGCCGCGTCGTAACGTGATGGTCACGTCGTCGTTCACCGGCTGGAACAACTACATGATGAATCTCGGCGCGATGATGGCGGATCCGGAAGCCATGAAACGTTTTGGCAACACGGTGGTGATCTGGGATCTCCACGCCCGTACCCCCAAGAAAATTCTGGATGTGCCCGGGGCGCCGCTGGAAATTCGCTGTGCCTGGGGTTCCGGGAAGAATTACTGCTTCACCAGTACGGCGTTGACGTCGAAGATCTGGCTGATTTACGAAGACGATGCCGGTGAGTGGCAGGCGAAGGAAGTCGCTGACATCGGTGATGCGTCGAAGATTCCGCTACCGGTTGATATCTCTATCGCGGCTGACGACAACCTGCTCTGGGTAAACACCTGGAACGATGGTCTGGTGCGCTTGTTTGATATCAGCGATCCGCATGCGCCCGCGGAGGTATTCCAACAGCAGATTGGCGAACAGGTGAATATGGTGTCCCAGAGCTGGGATGGGCAACGGGTGTACTTCACTTCATCGTTGCTCGCCAACTGGGATAAACAGGAAACCACCGGTGGTGACCTGCAGTACTTCAAACTCTACAGCTGGGACGGCGAATCCCTGAAGCCGGACTTTCACATCGACTTTATTGAGGCTGGTCTGGGCGCACCGCATCAGATGCGCTTTGGTGCCTATGCGCTGTACGGTAAGAAACGACCGCAGCAGGTGAGTCAGCTGCAATGAACCGAATATCCCGGTCTGCAGTGTTTGCGGCCGGGCTGTTGCTGATGGCCGTTGACGCTCTGTCGGCGGCGCAACATCAGCATGAAGCGCCTCAGGTGCTGGCTCCGGGCTATGCGGATCTGGAATTTGTGCCGCCGCCCGTCGGCAGCTATCGACTGCCGCCGTTTGCAGATGCCCCGGATGCCCGAGTGCTGAATCGTTATGGCAAACGGGTTTCCCTGCATGAGCTTTACCAGGACAAACTGGTGCTGCTCAGTTTCATTTATACCCGCTGCAGCGACGTCAACGGCTGCCCGCTGGCGACCCATGTGCTTGCAAAGCTGCAACGCCAGCTGGCATCGAACAAAGACCTGGACGGGCAGCTGAGGCTGATCAGCCTCAGCTTTGACCCGAGCTATGACACTCCCGAGGTGATGGGCAGCTACGCGGATGCGTTTGCCGGTGAAGGGGTGGACTGGCAGTTTCTGACTGCCGCTTCGGAACTAGAGCTGGCGCCGATACTGGAAGATTACAATCAGTGGGTGGTACGAGACTACGATGCCCGGGGCAACTATCTCGGCAGTATTTCCCACCTGCTGCGGGTGTATCTGATTGATCGCGAGCAGCAGGTTCGCAACATTTACAGCGTGTCGTTTCTGCATGCCGACACTGTGGCAAATGATGTCAGGACGCTGATTATGGAAGAAGGGCAGTTGGCTGGAAGAGGTGCGGATCCGGAACAGTGAGCTCCGGATCCGCGATGGGTGAGATGGATTACTCCTGTTCTACCCAGTTGATGCCGCGAATGACATTGAGGTAAGTGCCGGAGCCGAGCACTGCGATGGCCGCATGGCTTCAAGTCACGTTGCCGTTTTTGTTGAAAAACCTTTCACGCTGCTTGGTCTCGGTAAAGCGGTGCGCTCGGTTCTGCCCGAAACTTCGCAGTTAGTGATCTGCGCTAACTGTTTTCGCGCAGGCGATCGAGATGGCTGCGAATATCCTGGAGCAGCGGCAGTAGTTCGGTAATCTGGTTTTGATCGAAGCGGTCGAGAAAGTCTTCGAGCAATGGATGGCTTGCAGCAATCGCTGCTTTGCGGGCGTTGGCACCAGCTGGCGTCATACGCACGATCTTGCTGCGGCCGCTGTCCGGATCCTCCTCGATGGTGATGAATTCTTTATCGCTGAGTTTGTGCAGGGTGTTGGTCATTGCTCCTTTGCTGACCTGGAAAGCGCGCGCCAGGCGCCCCGGACTGGCCTTGGCGTCTACACGGCTGAACCAGTTCAACACTGAAAACTGTGAAAGCGTCAGATTGTGCGGCAGGGTGCGCTGCATCTGATTAGCGGAGAGTTGCGCAATGATGCCGATTTCATTGAAGAAGCGATAAGCGTCCTCCAGTTCAGATGCATTGTGGGATTTCGACATTCGATGAGTTCAGCAGTCTGGCGGGTGTGCAGTTTAGGGCCTGACGGTTCCGATTGAACAGTTTAAAGTTGAACTGAAAGTTCAGGTGGGAGTTTGAGTCCTGCTGTCAGATTTTCAGCATTGCCTCCGGCTGGGGATGCTGGCATTGACAATCATCAGGCTGCCGTATGGAGTAGCCGGGGATGAAACAGGCAGATCTATTCGGCTCAACAGACCCGGCTCAGGAGGTCTGGGCGTTAACCAGCTACCGGGCGGGTGAAACCTCACAGATTCTGGCTCTGGCGGGTGCGCTGGCCGATTCTCTTCAGACGAGTTGGCAGAGAATCGATATCGACTATCGGCCCTGGTCGAGTCTTGCCGGGCTGTTGCGGCTGTGGACGCCGATCGGAGCTGCGAAGAAACCCGTCGGACCCTGGCCGCGCTTTGTGATTTCGGCCGGACTGCGCAACGAACCAATCTGCCGTTGGATCCATAACGCCAGTGGTGGTCATACCCGGGTAATTTTTCTCGGCCGGACCTGGGCTGCGGTGCGACATTTTGATCTTGTGGTCGCCACTCCTCAGTACCGGCTTGACCCGGCAGTCAATGTGCTCGAAAACCCTCTGACGCTGCATCGAGTGACTGCCGCGGCGCTGCAGCAGGCGAGGCAGGACTTCTCGTCGAGATATGGGAGCGCGAGCGGATTCAAAGTCGGCGTGCTGCTTGGTGGCAACAGCGGCCCCTATCGCTTTGATCAGGCCTATGCGCGACGACTGGCACGGGATCTCAGCGCATTTGCGGCAGGGGGAGAGGCGTGTTTTCTGATCTCGAGCAGTTCGCGGACACCGCAGACATTTCTCGCCCAGCTTAAATCCCATCTGCGCGGGCAACACGACATCCACGATTGGCGCGACGGCGGTGAAAACCCCTACTCAGGCATCCTTGCCTGGTCACAAGCCCTGGTGGTCAGTGCCGACAGCGTCGCGATGATCAGCGAGGCGGTCGCTACCGGGAAGCGGGTGCTGCTCAGCGAGCCCAGCCTCGCCGGTAGTATCGGCTCAAAGCTCTACCACAGTGCGATCAGCTGGGGCCACAAGCGTTGGACGCGAGATGTTTCGCTCGTGCACGCAGCGCTGTTGCGGCTGGGTCTGGTCGAATGGTTGAGCGAAGCCCGCGCGGACGCGCTTGCCTGCGACCTGTTAGCGCCTTCCGGAGCGATAAGTCCTGACAGCGGAGAGGCCAGTCTGGACGCCACGGCCGAACCAGCAGATGGTTTAGTCAATAAAGGGTCGTATCTCATGAGCACTGTGGAGCATATCCGTCGCCTTATGCCCTGATTCGGGTGGATAAACGGGATATTTGTCTGGCAATTGTTAACCTGGCGACTGATGCCCTTGCAAAAACTGGATGGATAGCCCATATTTGCTTCACTTTCTCTCCACTTTTTGGGTTTGCCGTGTCGTTACGTCGATCTGCAGTCACCAGCCTTACCGTATGCGCCCTGGTCCTGGCCGGACCTGGCGCTAATGGCATGTTGCTTGACTATTCGGCGTATATGGGTGAGACCAAGGTCGGAGAAGCCCAGGTCTCCATCGATCTCCAGGAATCCGGCTACCGGATCAGCGGCGAAGCCCAGAGCACCGGCCTGCTGGGATTGTTCAGCAAATGGCGCAGCCTGTTCAACATTCGCGGTCTGTTTTCCTTCGGCGGTAAACCTATCGCCAGCGAGTACCAGCTCACCGAGCAGTCGGGCAGCAAGAACAAACACATCGTTTATCAAGGCGATCAGGTCCACGTCACCAGAAACGGCGAAGAGCGTAATCCAAGACCGCTGCCGGCAGGCACCGATTTCTGGTCGCTGCTGTTTCTCTCTGACAATTGTGACGACGCCCGTCTGGTCCACGATGGTAAAGACCTCTGGGAGGTCACCCCGAAGCACAGCGAACGCCTCGCCGATGGCCGCAGCTACTGTGAATTCGAACTGGTCGATGAAGACCAGGAGCGTTCAACCGCAGCGGTATGGCTTAAAGACATTGGCGATCTGACAGTACCGGTTCAGGTGGAACTTCAGGGCGCAATGCGCGGCACCTTCAAGCTGACCGATCACGCACTCGACTGACGAATCGACGCCGCCGTTTCTTTCAGCTGACCTCGTTCCAGACGTAACGTCTTATCAGCAATAGTGGCCAGCGCTGACTGGTGTGACACCGCCAGAATAGTAATTTCCCGCTTCAGCACATTCAGTGTTTCACAGATCGATGCTTCACTTGCCGGATCGAGGGCACTGGTTGATTCATCGAGAATCAGCAGCTTCGGTTTGTGAGCCAGCGCGCGTGCGATCATGATGCGCTGACGCTGACCTCCGGACAGGCGACCGCCCCTTTCGCCGGCAACGCTGTGTACCCCGTCCGGCATTCGGCTCACGAAGTCCCAAGCTTCTGCCGCTCTCAGCGCGGCTTCCACATCACCTTCGCTGATGGCTTCATCACCGAGCGTGACGTTGTGAAAAATGGTGTCGTGCAACAGCAGGTTTTCCTGCGGCACGTAGCCGATCATCCGCCGCCAGCGCATCATTTCCAGATCCCCAAGTGGTACGCCGTCGATTCGAACTTCGCCTTCATCCGGATCCATGAGCCCGGTCACCAGGTCGGCGATGGTGGTTTTCCCCGATCCCGATTCACCGATCAGGCAAACCATCTGACGTGCTGGAATCACCAGAGAGACGCCATCTAAGACGACATGATCGCCATACCCGTAGCTGACATTCTGCAGGGAGATCTGTTGTTCGAAAACCGGCAGACGAGTGCCGCGACTCACTTCCGCCGCGCGCAGTGCTTCCGAGATCGTATCGTCCAGCGCCCAGTAAGCGCTCTCACAAACGCTCATGCGCTGATACTGCTTCTGGACTTTGCCGAACTGACGCAACAGCTTGGCGAGGATCAGTGCCAGGAACAGCACCGTGGAAATTTCCATCTCGAAACGTTCCAGTGCGAAGTAGACGCCGATGAGGACTACCAGCATATACATCGGCTCCTGGGATGCAGTGAGCGCGGCATCGCCTAAAACCTCGCGTTTCAATGCCCGCTTCAGATGTTTGGTTTCCACGCTGAGTGCATCCGCAGCAGCTTCGTCCCGGCCCATGGCTTTGAAAGTTTTCACTGAGCCGAGGAGATCGGTGAGCGTTCCCAGCAGCGAGCGATACCACTGCGTCTGGCCGCTTCCCGCCAGTTTGGAAATTCGCACAAATACCTGAGATACCATCAGGATCACCAGGCTGGCGGCAAGACAGACCAGGGTTGCCTGCCAGGAAACCAGTAGTGCCAGCACTGTATAAACCATAGTTTCGAGAATCAGCGCCAGGACCCGGACTGCGTGGGTGTATGCCAGTGATGCCCGCCAGGCTTCGGTGGCCATGGAGTTCGCCAGACTGCCCGCAGACTGCCCGGTGAAGTAGCGCCACTGCGAAGAGGTGATCGCCCGGAGCAGGCGCATGCGCAGTTCGGTGGTGATGTTCGCGGCAATGTAGCCGGTGCGTTGTTCGGTAAAAAACAGGAACACGTTCTTCACCACGATGCCGGTGATGATGACCACCAGCATGACCACCAGGGTAGGCTCCATGCCCAGATATTCGAAGGCTTCGCGGAAGTTGCGGCTGAGAGCGTCTTCGCTGCCGGAGCCTGAGCTCTGCATGGTCAGATTCAACAGCGGCAGCAACGCCGACAGACCGATACCGTCGGCCGCTCCGGCGAGGATCAGCAGGATGATCAGCAGCAGACTCTGCCACGGGTAGCGGGCAATGAAACGTTGGATCAGGCGCATGCGTTGTCAGTCACAGTTATTGCGTTCACACTGCCGCCACGATAACGCATGGGTAAGGGAAACTGGCGGCAATCTGGCTCCTTTTTGGCGGTAAAGCTGGCGATAACGCGCAGGTTCAGGCTCTCGGAGCAGGTGTCGCCGCGCAGACGGACCGGGATTATACGGTCAAGCAGGTTCAGCACCACCGCGGTGAACTGCTGCTGCATCTGTGCTCGCGCCCGACGCTTCTTGGTATCAGCCCCGGCGACCGTCGGCAGTTGACGGCGCCCTGGCCGAAACTGGTGATCAGTGCTGGCCGACGCAACGAGTTGGTGGCGCTGTGGATCAAACGGCGCTCGCCGTCTACCCGGGTGGTTCATATCGGTCGCCCCTGGTGCAATCCGCAGCGTTTTGATCTGATCATCACCACCACTCAATATCAGCTGGCAGGGTTCAGCAACGTCCTGGTCAACGATCTGCCGCTGCATAAGATTGATCCACCGACTCTGGCTGCGGCGCGAATCCGTTGGCAATCGACATTCGGGCTCCTGGCACAACCGCGTACCGTACTGTTGCTTGGTGGCAACAGCGGTGGCTATGTGCTTGATGGCACTCAGGCCACAAGAATGGCCAAGGCTCTGGAGCGGTTTTCCGACGGCAGCCTGGTGATTTCCAGCAGCCGCCGCACACCAAAAGCTTTTCTCGACACTCTGCTGGCTCACATTCGCACGCCGGATCTGATTTACCGCTGGGGTGAAGAAGGCGACAACCCCTATCTCGGACTGCTGGCCTGGGCTGATCGAATCGTGGTGACTGAAGACAGTGCATCAATGACCGCGGAAGCGATTGCCGCTGGGGCGCAGGTGTTCATTGCCGAGATTGATTCTGCTGCCCCGGAAGACGGCACGGCCTGGTGGCAACACCTGAGCAATTTTGCCTGGAAACCCTTGAGCCACCGTCTGGCGATGAAGTTTGCGCCACAGCGCTTCCATCGCAGCGTGCGCAGATTCCATCACAATCTGGCGGCCGCGGATCGGGTGCAATGGCTGGCGGAAAACACTCCCAATCCAACCGTGCCGGCCGGTTCCGGGCGGGCTGCAGATGGGCGGCGAAGTCATGGGTTATCTGGTGAGGCCGCACCGGGCCACGGCGATCTGGAACGCAGCGTCATCGCCGTGCAGCAGTTGTTGCGTTAGCGCAGCAGGGTCAGTGTCCGAGTGCGAAGCTCAGCGCGGGTTGCTTTTCTAACGGCGCAGACTGATCAAGTTTCTCCAGCAGATCGGTTCGCACATGCTGGTTGGCCATCTCGTCGCGCAGCATGTCTTCGCTGATCAGACCTTTGTCGACACATTCCTTTAAAAGACCCAGAAACAGGTTTTCCTGATTCTGGTCAGGATGCTGTTTGTAGTGGCCGAGGAACGCATATTCGCCAAACACTTTGCGTCTCGCCTTCATCAACCAGCCCAGTGGCGGAAACAGGCGGAATCTCTCGGCCGGCCGCCAGTCGACCCGCAGCCCTGTTTTCCAGGGCTGAGTCTTGCGGCGGGTGGTGTGCAGCATTTTTGTGGCCGGCGTCAGGCGATCAAAATCATTCCACTCATTTTCGAAGAAGCCGATGGTGCTGCGGTCTTCTGATTTCAGACAGATGAGATCGTGGTAATCGAGTTCGAAGCGGAACATCGCTTCGAAATGCTCTTTGGTCTGCCAGTGGCGCAGGCGTGAACATTCCAGCAGCATGACGCTGGATGCGTAGCATTTGTCGACAGCGCCTTTGGGACCGGAGCGGCGCCGACACATGATCGCGTGACCTTCCATATCTCTGGAGAGCAGATCGTAGATATCCGCCACTGCGAATATATCCGGATCCATGATCACCGCGCGGCCTTCGTAACCCATCAGTTCAGGCGGCATGAAGCGCAGCGGCGTGAAGGACTGCAGATCCTCTTTCAACCAGATCCGCCGTGCACCGTCACGCAGGTACTCGCGCTGGTCATATTCACTGATGAACGGATAGTCATCGGTGTTGATGACGCGAATGTCGAACTTGTCGTTGTTGCTGGAAAATCTTCGCAGCGCGTATTCGGCCACACGGGCGCCGACAATCTGTTTCGGATTGGTATGAATGAATACGCAGTTTTTTTCTGGCTGCATATGGTCTGTGCTCTGACTGATGTCCATAATTGGTGCAATTTTCCGACAATTGGGCTGACAATTGACTAAAATCTCGGCGCGCTGGCTGTGGAGAGCGAATTGCGCGAGAATCGCGGCGATTATACGCCTTCAGCCCCAGCAGACTACCGCTGTCGGGCAGGCTCCCAGACTGAGACGCCTTGAGCTAGAATCTGCCTCAGGAATCGGCGCTAGCGCCATCATAAAGTTGAGTTTCGCGAGCTGCAGCGTTACGCGCAGCCCTGATGCAACGCACAGCCGGACTTGCGTCCAGAACGGTTGGTGAATGCACAGAAGAAAGCACAGTTGAACAAGGACTATCTGTGACCCGGAAAGACGCAGTTTCCACGACGGCCAAGACTTCCTGGCGCCCAGGCGACTTCCCGTCTCTCAAAGACAGCCTCGATTACGCAGCCGTGAACTCCAGCAATGGCATGACCTTCTACAGCGGTCGTGGTGTTGAAGAGGAATCGTTCAGCTATGCCGAATTGCGTTCGCGTGCCCGCGATACTGCCAGACGCCTGCTCGGGCTCGGTCTGGTTCCCGGTGAACGTGTTGCCGTACTCGCGGAAACCCGCAGTGAATTCATCGTGGTGTTTTATGCCTGTCAGTATGCGGGCCTCACCCCGGTGCCAGTCCCTGCCGTTGTTAATCTTGGCGGCCGCGAAGCGTATCTGCGGCAGCTGAAATTTTTTCTGAGTAGTTGCGGTGCCCGGGTGGCGTTTGCCACAGACGATTTTCTGAATTTTCTCGAAGAAGCTGCCGAAGGACGGGATCTGCTTTTTCATGGCCGCCTGCAGGAACTTGCAGACACGCCAATGGTTGCCGAAGCAGCGCTGCCTGCTGAGCACCCGCAGCAGATTGCCTACATCCAGTACACCAGCGGCAGCACCCAGGTGGCTCGCGGTGCAGTGATCAAACAGAGCGCGGTGATGTGCAACCTCGAAGGCATCATCCGCCACGGCTTGAAGGTAGTCCCCACCGACCGGGTTTTTTCCTGGCTGCCGCTTTATCACGACATGGGCCTGGTCGGCACGATGCTCGCTCCGGTTGCCGCGCAACTGGCGGTCAGCTATCTGGGCACGCGGGATTTTGCACTGCGACCCCGGCTGTGGCTGAAGTTGATGGCACAAACCCGTTCAACCGTGGCGTTCAGTCCACCGTTTGGTTACAAACTGGCTGCCAGAAGATTGCGGGAAGGTGAAGGTGCCAGTTTTGATCTGTCCCCCTGGCGGGTGGCTGGGGTTGGTGCAGAAATGATTCGCCCGGAAGCGCTGCAACAGTTTGTTGAAGCGACCGCGGGCAGCGGCTTTGACGCCAAGGCATTCCTGCCCTGTTACGGCATGGCGGAAGTCGCGCTGGCCGTCAGCTTTTCCGAACTCGACGAAAACTTCGGTGTCGATCACGTTGATCGCGAAGACTGCACGGTCCGCAAGCGAGCCACTCCCGTTGATCCGCGTGTTACAGACGCCTGCAGCGACTTCGTCAACTGCGGCAAACCGTTGCCGGGAGTGGTTGTAGAAGTGCGCGGTCCGGATGGTGGTGTTCTTGAAGATCGACACATCGGTGTGGTCTGGGTGCGTTCCGACAGTGCGATGACTGAGTATCTGAACAATCCTGAAGCAACCCGTGAAGTGTTGTTCGGCGATTGGGTAAACACCGGTGACCTTGGCTATCAGGTGGACGGCAGTCTTTATATCACCGGTCGCAGTAAAGACATGATTATCGTCAATGGTCGCAACATCTGGCCGCAGGATCTGGAAGCGGTTGCCGAAGCACAGGCTGGTGTTCGGCCCGGTGACGCGATGGCGTTTTCACTGCAGCATAATGTCGCTGGGGAAGCTGTCGTGATGCTGGTGCAGTATCGGATGCTCGATGATGAAGTCCGACGTGAATTTGCTGACAGACTTGCTGCTCGAATTCGCAGTGAGTTCGGCGTCGATTGTAAAATTGAACTGGTCGGCGCCCACGCGCTGCCGCGCACATCCTCCGGTAAACCCTCGCGCGCCCAGGCTCGCGCCAACTATCTCGCTGAATCCGGCCGCTGAAGGCCCCTGATGGCCACGCTCAGGTGAACGTGGCATGAACCGCATTGATCGTTATTTTCTGCGCTATCTGCTGACACCCGTGGCGATGTTTCTGTTCGGCTTGCTGCTGCTGTACGGTGCTTTCACCACCAGTGTGGCGATGGCGGCGGTGCTGGTTGGCGAACTACCGGGCGATCAATTCTGGCTCTATGTGGTTGCACGTAACCTGATTGCGTTGGAAGTTCTGTTACCAACGGCGTGTTTTCTGGGCATGGTCATGGCTGTGTCGCAGTTTCATCGTGATCGCGAAGCATTTGCGCTCTATGCCAGCGGCGTATCACCTCAACGGCTGGCGCGGCCGGTCTGGCTGATCGCCATCGTCCTCTCCCTGCTGGTTGCTGTGCTGGCAATCTACGGTCGACCCTGGTCATACCGGATCAACGACGAACTGGTGCGCCAGGCCTCAATAGACAGAGCGACGCCGGGAGAGTTTCACGAAGTATCGGACGATATGGTTGTCTATGCCCGTCGTGCGCTTGAGGACGGTGGGCTGCGGGATGTGTTTGCCTGGCGGGATGGAGAAGACGGCCGGGAGATTGTTCGGGCGGCCAGCGCTCGATTGCATCAGGATGAAGATGGTCAATTCTGGCTGCAGCTTGAGCAGGGCGAAGAGTACCGGCTCGGCAGCGCAACTCGACGGGTCGCATTCAATGAACTCTGGCATCGGCTGGAACCCCAGGAGGATACCGCCGAATTGCGCCGTAAAGCCCGCTCTACGGCGGCGCTGCTGGCTGCAACTTCAGTGAAAGAAATTGCTGAGTGGCAGTGGCGCCTGGCCCTGCCGCTGATTGCGTTCTTCCTGCCGCTTCTGGCGCTGCGTCTTGGTTTTCAGAAGCCGGGTCAATCCGGCTATACGCGAATCTGGCTCGCGCTCGGTGTTTACCTCGCAATTTTTCTGCTGACTTCAGGGTTACGCACCGCTGTTGAGAATGATCAGCTGGCACCGAATCCCGGCATGTTTCTGATGCCTCCTCTGCTTCTTGCCGCCTATGTCGCGACTCTGCGTTGGGCTGCAAGATGACCCTGTGGCGTTACTACCTGGTCGGAATGGGCAAAGGCTATGCGGCGGCTTCAGCGGCGGTACTGGCGTTGTTTTTTCTGTTTGATCTGATATCGGAAGCGGATTCTGTTGGTGCTGGGGGATATTCGTTTGTCGACGTTACTGCCGTTGTGCTGATGCGGCTGCCGGTGCGTTTTGTGGAATTGTCGCCCGTTATCACGATGCTTGGAATCACCTATGCGCTGGGTGTATTCGGTCGTAACGTAGAGCTGGTGGCGATGCGGACCACGGGTATTTCCCCGGCTCGTCTGGCGTTTATCGCGGTGTTTTCTGCGCTGCTTTTCTATCTGGTTGTGCTGGCGTCGGAGCTGGTAGGCAGGCCGCTGCATCAGACGGCTCTGTCGTTTCGTATGTTGCAGGTGGCTGAACAGGGCCAGCCGGTCAGGGGTGACCTCTGGATAGCCGACCCTGCGGGTATTGTGCGCATCACCGACTGGGATGAGGGTCTGCAGCCGGGTAATGTTGAGCTGTTTGTTTTTTCGGCGGACGATCAGCTGGAACGTTTTCTGCGTTCGGATCAGGTTGAAGTTGATGCTGCCGGAGTCTGGCACTTTCACAATGCTGTGGTGACGGATCTCCGCTCCGATCTGGTCAGGCCCGAGAAGGTAGCTGACCTTAGCTGGCAGCCTCAGGTCTATCGCAATCTGAGTCTTTTTGACTTGCCGGTGCAGGGCTTGTCCATGGTGGAACTGAATGACGAAATAGATCGACGCCGGGAGAACGGTGAAGACGAATCCGCCGCCCTGCTGGAATGGTTCAAGCGCTGGATGTTGCCGTTGTCAGGTGCAGTGTTTGCGTTGTTTGCTGCGGCAATTGGCCTGCATGAAGGAGAGCGAGGCGGGCTGGGGCAGCGTTTGGCTATTGGGGTGTTGTCTGCGCTGGTGCTCTATCTCGGGCAACAGATTGCACTGAATGCATCTTTAGTTGCTGGATTGGGTCCGGTTCTGGCGACCACCCTCCCCGTTGCGGTGGTGGGCCTGATTGCGCTGGTGTTATTGCGCCGGGCTACCTGAAGCGGCGATAGGCTCTGGAGGTTTTGGTGCTTTTCCCGTGTTGAGGGCGATGACATCGTTTTCCAGAGACTCTATGCGGAAGTCTCGATCAGCAATCATACTCTTGAAGACATTGGTGGCCTGCAGCTGCTCTTCGAGTGCAGCCTCCGCCTGTTCTACCTTCGAGCGATTAGCCACCAGCTCTGTTTCGAGTTCGTGCTTACGCGACTCAAGGTCCTGACGGGTCTCGTCCATCGCCTTGAGCTGTTTGTTCGCGCCGTCCAGCTGAGCCATCAGTTGATCAGCCCGGTCCTGTTGTTCTGTGACCCGGACCTCCCGGTCGCTGAGTGAGTCTTTGAGCTTGCTCATCCATTGGTCGCGTTGTTCCAGCTGTGACTGCAGATCGTCGATCTCCCGCTTGAGCGTTGCGACCTGCTGCTGGGCATCACCTACTTCCGCGGCAACCACTGCGTGGCGCTTGTCGCTGAGCTCAAGGGTTTCGTCGGCGCTGTTCTGGGCGGAGGATAGCGACGATGTAAGATCCCGCACTTCTGTTTCCAATGTCTCGATCTTGAATTCGCGATCGCGAATAGCATTCTTCAATGAGGCGGCCGCCTGTTCCTGCTCGCGCAATGCGGTTTGCGATTCGGCGATTTCTGCTTCCTGTTCACTGATATGTTCGCGCGCTGCATCCAGCTCGCCTTTGCGGTCGGAGACGTTCTTGGTTGCGAGCGTCAGTTCTGCATCGAGACTGCTGATCTGATCTTCGCGGTTGGCAACGCGCTCTTCGATTTCTGTCAGTTTTGGTTGCATGGCCTGCAGTTCTTCGCGGGCAGCGGCAACCTGGCTTTCTGCGCTCTGCAGCTGGGTTTCCCGTTCAGCCAGACTCTTGCGGGTCGTTTCCAGGTCGTCGAGCAGGCGTTTGATCGAGGCTTCACGATCCGCAATTATCTCTTCGCGCTCAGTAATAGACGCTTCGAGCCCGGGGATTCTGGCTTCTGCTTCTGCGCTGGAGTTCTTTAAGGCCCGATTCGATTTGCTGCGTCGGCTGGCCAGCTCTTCAAGCATGACCTTTTCTTTATTCAGGTCAGATACCTGGTTCTGTAGATCCGCCACCAGTGCGAGCTGGTCATCCAGACGACGTTGCAGTGCCTGGGATTCATCGTCGAGGTGTTCCTGGGCATGTTCAACGACCGTCGAGGTGCTTTCGTCCGGTTCGCTGGTGTCCGCCAGTTCAGCCTCCAGCTTATCGATGCGCTCATCGCGGGCGATCAATGCACCTTTGAGCTTTTCGTAGAGTGCTTCGGTTTTCTTGAGCTGGCTCTCCAGTGGCGAGCTGCCTTCGCTTTCACTGACGGTATCGTCTTCGAAACCATCCATGATCACATTGTTGCCGTCAGAGCCCTTGTGCCCGCGGATAGCGGCGAGTTCGGAGGTGAGGTTTTTGACTTCACGGGCTACCCCGCGCAACTCTCGTTCTTTGCCGTCGTTCGCGCGCATCAACTCAGTTGCGCGGTCGCTGGTTTCCTGGAGGTCACTCTGCAGCCGGGAGATCTGGGTATCACGATTGCGCACGGAAGATTCGAGCTGAGGGATGGAGCCTTTGGCTTCCAGGATTTCCCGTCTCAACTCGGTCTCGCGCCGATTGGCGCCGCTGCCTTTGGCCATCCAGCCGATAAAGAAACACACCACTGCGATACCGACACCGGCAGCGATGAGGATGGGCGACAACGTCATGTTCGTCAGCAACTCTTCGGGCACTGTTCTAGCCGGGGCCAATTCAATTAAGCAGGTTGACGATACTCTCAGACTGTTCAGCGTAATCAGTTAAGTTGTTCTCATCGCGTGAGATTCAGAGCTTGTGATTCGGTCTACGGGTGCAAACTGCGAACCGGATCACGTGATTGCAGGTACTTTCGATGGCTAGTCACGTCGTGTCGTCTGAATTAGACTCTGTGCGTGAGGCGAGGGAACGATACCAATCTGGTGTTCCGGGCCCTGATCATGTCGGGCCTGGTTGCGTTCGGCTTTTTTCTGGCTTTTCGCTACGGTCTGGTGTCGCTGGCCCTGGATTCGGACAAGAGCTATATCTCCTACGTCATTCTGATTGTCTATCTGCTGGCCAGCGCTCGCTGGCTGTGGCTTGCGCATCTGCTGACCAATGAAAGAAGCGCCTTTGCCCGGCTGGCGAACGGCGATGACGACCTTGTGCAATCTGAACGCGCGGGTTTGCTCAGCGAGTTTCTCAATAATCTTCAGGGTAAACGCCAGGCGGATCCAGACGCTGACGCGGCGGTGCTGGTCACAGCGTTTGGCGACGAGCTGGCGAATCGTCATGCGCTGGGTCACTTCACCAGCGATCTGCTGTTGAAGCTCGGCCTGCTGGGGACCGTGGTCGGCTTCATCTTCATGCTGCTGCCGATTGGCGATATTGACGAATTCGATCCATCTGTTATGCGTGAACTGCTGGCAGCGATGAGCAGCGGCATGGCCGTGGCGCTGTATACGACTCTCGCTGGTCTGGTCACGAGTACCCTGCTGAAGCTGCAGTACCATGTGCTGGATGCCTCAGCCGCAGATCTGGCTACCCGACTGTCCGTGCTGGTAGACGTGCGCCTGAACAACGATGCGTCATGACATCTATCGCCAGGGCGACTCCCAGGACGCTTTCACCGATCTGCTGTTCAATGCGCTGCTCGGTTTTGCTTTCATGTTTGTTGCTGCGTTTGCGCTCATCAGCGATCCGGAGAAGACCGGAGCGATAGAAAGCAAAGCGGAAGTGCTGATCACAGTGCGCTGGCCGGACAGTCATCCAGATGATGTCGACACGCTGGTGGAAGATCCCGCCGGCAATCTGCTGTGGTACAACAATCGCGACACCGGTCTTATGCATCTGGATCGTGATGATCGAGGCATTATGCAGGACCGCTTGCTGGTGGATGGAAAGTCTGTGGACAATCCTCTTAATCAGGAGACAGTGACGTTGCGGGCGTTGCAGCCTGGTGAGTATGTAGTCAATCTGCTGCATTATCAGGCTAACTACGCCGCGTCGCTGCCGGTGACCGTAAAAGTCGAGAAGTTGAACCCGGAAGTGACCGTGGTCTTTTATGGTTCACGCGATCTGAGCGGAGCGGGAGATGAACAGACGGCCATTCGTTTTACCATTGATGCTGATGGCAATGTCAGCAATACCTCCGAGCGGACCAAACCGCTGTTGCGTAACGTGCTGACGAACAAATCATGACTCTGTCGGTGCTGTTGCTGACGCTTGCGTTTGTGGCGGTGGCCGCGCTGCTGCTGAATCTCAATCTGGCGACCCGGCATTCCGGGAAAGTAAAATCGGCTGCCATCCTGCTGGTGACGGCCCTGTATGGGGTGGCCTGGTTTGGTTATCGAGGTATCACCGGATGGGCAACGCCGGAGCCGCTGCCGGAAGATTTCCGCGTGTACTGGCTGATGATTGAAGATCCTGACAAGGTCAGCAGTGAACCGGGCGCTATCTATTTCTGGGTCAGGGAGCTTGATGAAGCGGGTTTTCCAGTTGGACCGCCACGCGCCCATCGGGTGGCCTGGAGCGAAAGCGCCGCCCGGGCTGCAGAAGCTGCCCGGGCGAGCATGGAAGCAGGGGAGTTGCTCAATGGTCGGTTAAGCCGCAACGCGATGGCGCCAGAGGACAGCGACCAGCCGATTTCAGAGTTTGCCGGTGATGGCGGCGCACCAGGCAGTCCGCAGCCGGGATTTGAATTCTCCCGGGTGCCACCGCCGGCGCTGCCGCCGAAGAGCTCAGCTGATCTGGGTGGGGATTAGTTCAGCCAGGTCAGCGTTGCTTCCTCCTTTTCACCTGCTGCGACCAGCCGGTCGTCTTCGGCCCTGGCACGGACGTAGTCATGAATGCGCTGGGTTTCTTCAGCGTTGAGCACATCGCTGAACGAAGCCATGCCATTGGCCGATAACAGACCTTCCAACACAATCTGCTCAAAAGCTTCGTGCGAACCTTCACTCATTCTGCGCAGATCAGGTATCGAGCCTCCAGAGCGGACCACGAGACCATGGCAGAACGCACAGTAGGTATTGTAGGAACGCTCACCGCGGGCGATATCTTCTTTGCTGACCTGCGCCAGCGTCTGCTCAGGAATTGATTTATCCCGCGCTGTTGGGATCGGTAGTGTCTCGGTTCCCTGCAAAGAGAACACCAGCATGCGACCGTAGTTGCCGTAATCCAGACTCGCAGTCATCGCTACCGGGTCCATGGGCTCCCCGGAGAACAGGTCACCACCGCCGCTGCCGGTCAGGATTGACACGTATTGCACCCCATCGATCTGAAAGGTGATTGGTGGTGCCAGCATCGACGTGTAGGTGTTGAACTGCCAGAGGGCTTCGCCGGTGTCCTTATCATAGGCAGACAGCATGCCCAGCGCATCACCCTGGAATACCAGGCCACCGGCAGTGCCGAGAACGCCGCCATTCCAGTAGTGGGGAATCTCAACCACCCATTTGTCTTCACCGGTCAGCGGGTCAAAAGCCTTCAGGTAGCCTTTGGGCGTGGGCTGACTGTCTGCGTTGTCGACAAACAGCTGGGCGATACGACCAAACTCGAGCCCGGTGTTCCAGCGGCCGGCATTGCGTTTATAGAGGCCTGTGTTCTGCCACTCTTCAGACATCGAATAGATCAGCGGATTGTCCTGGGCGGGAATGTAGACAACGCCCGCCTCCTCATCCACAGACATGGCCTGCCAGTTGTGTGCGCCTAAAG
>Ga0316194_10000199_pt1 | contig 35024 bp, 27 predicted proteins | sample CroRivsedime1_MG_FD_204936 | JGI IMG/M metagenome (GOLD analysis project Ga0316194, IMG submission 204936) | Coastal sediment microbial communities from Maine, United States - Cross River sediment 1 | ecosystem: Environmental > Aquatic > Marine > Coastal > Sediment | place: USA: Maine...
TCGAGTGGTTCGACATCTTCGGCCCGGAGACCGTCCGCAACATCATGGTCACGCAACCGGGCGACACGGTGCAGTTCAGCTGCAGCGGAGGCGAGTGCTATCCAGAGCCGCCACTTGCGAACAATCGTCGCGCGTACCGGCTCTACCCGGAGCATTTCACCGCGCTCCAAGAGCGAGACAATGGAAGCGGCGGCAAGGATCCAGGCCTGCTCGTGAGCACGCCCTACGAGGCCGATAGCGCGTTCGGACCAAGCGCTGCGTACGAACCGCTCGTCGTCACGGACATCTACGACGAACACATCATCAATAAGCTTTCCCCGGGCGCCGCCGCGCAGGGCGGAACGAAGTTCAAATACATGCGCACGACCTTGACGGCCCGCGGTCGAGCGCAGCTGCGCAGCGGGACGGACAGGGTTCAGGCCGGCGACCAGAATCGCCAGCAGAACGAAACAGCGGCCGACATGCGCGCATACATCATCAGCGGGCCGTTCATCACGGGGACACAATGAGATTCTTGATTCCCATCCTGGCCTTCTGCTCTTTGGTGGCGTCGCTTTCCGTCGCCGACAGCGCGTCCGCGCAGGGTCCGGACATCCGAAACATCCGTCCCCACGTGATGCTCTTGGTAGACACTTCGGGCTCGATGGAACGAAAGCCCGATTGCATTTGTTCAACCCCGGCGTGCCTCGAGTGTATTCCCACGTGTGCCCCTGGGGCCTACGAAGAGAATCGATGGTCGATCGTCGCCCAGGCACTCACCGGCGAGTTCAGCCCCTACGAGTGCAATGCGGAGACGCGCCTTGGGGGCATCTACAGCGGTCAATACGACGAAGGGTATTTCCTTCCGCACATTCAGCTCCCGCAAGAGCTTGGCACGTACACCGGAACCCAGAGCGGCAACGGCGTCCTCGATACCTATCTCGAGCGCATCAAATTCGGACTGATGACATTCGATGCAATCGGAACACTGAGCAGTCAGCCACCAATTGTGCCGCAAGCCACGTTTGAAGTGGCCGCCTTCCTAGCCGACTCGGCCGGCACTGAGGGGATGTACTCGTTCGGTGACAATAAGCCCTATTCGTTCCCGGGCGCGGTGACGACCTACATGATCAACAATGGCGCGCGCTCGGCGATCGCGACCGAAGGCGGCCTCGTGAGCGTGGGCGCCGACAGCACCGCTTCGATGACGTCGACCAATGCATCGATTCAGGCGACCGTGCTCGGTGACAGTGGCCTCGGCAAGAACCCACTGCGACCCTTTGGCGCGACCCCGACCGCCGCGCTCGTCGACGACTTGCAGCTCTTCTTGCAGACCGACGGCGACATCACCCAGAAGACGAGCGCAGGCGGACCCGGCGACCCCTTCTACGGCTGCCGACCTCGAAGCGCCGTTCTCATCACGGACGGCTTTCCAAACGGCGACATGCGCGGTGATCCCGTCAATTGTCAGGCTCTGGGCCAGCCCGTAGGTGCATCCGGATGCCCGTACCGCGAGGTGAGCGAAACGGTGGCCGACATGATCGCGGCCGGAGAGCTCGATCAGTTCTACGTCATTGGATTCGCGTTGGACGGTGACCCGACGCAGGTCGCGGATGTCCAGACCCTCCTCGATGACATCGCTTCGGTCGGCAACACCGATCAGGCGTACCTAGTGGCGGACCGCGGGGAGCTCGTGTCCGCGCTCAGCTTGATTCTCAACGAGCAGAACCCCGGCGCCACGAGTCGAACCGCACCGGTGCTCTCGGGACTCAGTCCGGGTCTCACACAGGCCGAGTTCATCTCCGGGTTCAACGTCTCGAGCGACGCCACCGACCCGTGGGACGGCATCCTCGAGCGGCGCCGAATCGAATGCGAGAACGGGATTCCGATCACTCAGACGGTCGAGGACCGAGACCGTTTTCAGGTCGTCCTCAACAACCAGACTACTTCGCCCACCGACGTGACGCCCTACAGCTCTGGCTCGACGACGACGTTTGCGGGTGGCTTCTCGCGAAACCTCTGGACGATCGTCCCGACCAACCCCGCCGACATCAACGGCCACCTGATCGGCAACGGCAAGAGCAAGCTGACGAGCCTGTCCGCGGACGGCATCGACGTCCCGACGGATACGGGTCTCGAAATTCGAGACGTGGTCCCAGGCGAGTTCAGCAAGACGCTGTCGCCTGAGTACCTCTTTGGCGCGGGGAGCACCGACACGGCGGCTCGGGATACCCTGGTCGACTGGATTCACGGCGTACCTGGGACCGATCGCGAAAATGAGCGTCTCGGCGACATCTACCACTCGACGCCTGCGATCGTCGGCCCGCTGGTCGACGATCTGGAGGACCGCTCGTACAATGACTGGCGCCTCGGTCTCGCGTTTCAGGAAAGCCCCGACCCGCTCGAAGACCTCTCCTCGGACGGTTGGCAGCTGAGCGAGCGCCCTCGGGTCATCTACGCCGCGACGAACGACGGCATCATTCACGCCTTCTTGGCCGACGATTACCCCTCGACCGCGTTCACGAATGGAAACGGGCTCGATGAGTTCTCCTGTGCGAACAACAAGGACGCCGGTGCGGAGCTCTGGGGGTTCATTCCGCCAATGTTCCTAGACGATCTGGACGACCTGCTGGTTGGCGGCAGCAAGCAATGGTTCGCGGACGGCAGCATCGTCGTGCGAAACCTCTACGATGTGCGTTCGTTCTCACAAAGCGACGGAAGCGGCGGCGTCGAGGATTCGCCGGCAGGGCAGACCAACGTATGGCGCACCGTCATGTTCCTGAGCTTCCGGAACGGCGGGCAAGGGATGGTGGCGCTCGATGTCACCAATCCGTGCAAGCCCGAGTTCCTCTGGCAGTTCACCGACCCGAACCTCGGCGACACCTATGGTCAGCCGACGGCCGCTCAAATCTTCGTCGAGGACAGCGACCCGACCCCGCTCGGCAACCCCGGTGGGCCGGTCGTCTTCAAGCCGCGCCAGTCACGCGGCGTGATCATTCTGCCGGGCGGTCAGGGTGTCCAAGATGCAGGCTTCTGTACCTACACGGTGCCCGGTCCTGAGTTTCCTCAGGGGATGAAGACCGCGACGAACACCAACATTTCGCCACGGACCGACCGCCGTTGCTGGCGAGGGACGAGCTCGTCGCCCGCAGAGGCGCGACACGGGCGCTCGCTCTACTTCATCGACCTGATCACGGGCACTCTCATTCGAGAGATCGGCGAGAACCGGTTCCCCGCGCCATTGAACGGCGCGGTGTCCGTCTTCCGTGGAGATACCGGGACTGTCGGGAGCGTTGCCTACACGGTCGACGCGGACGGGGTCCTTTGGCGGATCGACATGTCCTCCGCCGACCCGGAAGACTGGGACGCAGAGGCGCTCCACGACCTGTACTACGACGTGGGTTTCGACGACGCGGAGCCGACGTACTATCCGCCGGCGCTCACGATCAACAGTGCAGGAGAAATCGTGATTCTCGTCGGCACGGGTAACATCGATGTGCTCGACGACGCGACCGCGGTGAACCAGGTCGTGTCGATCACGGAGAAACTCACCTTCGACGCCGACGGCTTCGTCGACACTCTCGAAGGCCGGCTCAATTGGGAGATCGAGCTGCTCGCCGGCGAGCAGATGACCGGTCCGCTCGAGCTCTTCGGTGGACAGGTGTTCTTCGGCACCTTCAAATCGGGGAGCGGCACTCCAGTGGACTCCTGCCCCCTCGGCACGAGCCGCATCTTCGGCGTGAACTACCTCGACAACCCGGCGAGCCCCGGTGACGTCGTCCCCTTGCTCGAAGACGGCAGCGGAACAGCGACGAGCTTCCTCGACTCGTCGGACATTCCGGAGCTTTCGAACTCACTCTTGGTGGGCCTGCAGGTAGCGCAACAGCCCGTGTGTACCCTCACGCAAAGCGTCGAGGTCACCGACCCGTTCAGCGGTCAGACCGCGACATTGGCCATGCCGTACGCAACCAGCGGTCGCTCGTTCAAGCTCATGGCTCACCTCAGCGGCTCCTCCGCGCTCTCGAGCGGGCTGTCCATTGCGGTTCTCGAAGAAAACATCGGGGCCCCCGAGGGCTTCACGGTCGTCTCCGCGATGGCCGAAACTCTGGAGTGATCGATGCGTACGCTCTCGGTTTCCATCATCTTGTTGACGCTCGTCACGGCCTGCACCTCGGAGCGCGCTGCGACGGTGACGCCACGAACAGAAGAGCCCGACGCGCTCGAGCCTGTAGCGGAGGATGCGAAGCAGCCTGCATTACCGCCGAGGATATTCGACGTCGATGGGCGGCTCTTCGCATCGGGTGAGTACGTCGTCGGGATTCCCCTTCCGCGCGGGACGGAGCTCTTCCGGGCGGACGAGGTGAACCACGTGTATCGAATCCGGGCGCCGATCGACAAAGTGCTCGCCTACTTCGGCCCGCTGATGATCACGGGCAACGTCAAGCGTCAAGGCAAGGGCGCGGTCTACAAGCGCGCGAGCGTACGTGGAGCGGAGGTCAACCCGACCAAGGTCGACGTGTCCATCCTCGAGGTTGGGAGCAACTTGGTGAGAATATCGATCACCGAGCTCCCTCCGCCATCGGCCTACGAGCCTCCAGCGGCCCAAACCAAGGCCGCCGCTCGTGATTCGTGGCGAACGCTCGACTGACGAAGCTCAAGGCGCGCGGTACGCAGCAAACGTGCACTGCACGGTCCCGGCACCGAGAGCCGAGGTGGCGACCATACTGGTCGAGACGCGGGATGGATTGTCGATCCGGCGTAAACGATTCACGAGCGAGGCTACCCTACGCGCCCAAACGCGGCTCTGAACCTCGGGCACGGCGACCTGACAGGCCACCGGCCCATGCGGGTACGCCCCCAACAATCCTTCGAAACGCTGGATGGTCGACTCGGACAGCTCGCCGCCCGAGGTGAAGAACCTCTCGGAGCGAACGATCACCCCCGTGCTCGTGCGGTCGGCCGCGAAACCCGTCAGGGAGGCCATCTCGACCAGCTCGGTCGACGCGCCCGGGCGCGGCTCAGGCCATTGCGTGCGCATCTTCCCGATGAGCTCTTCGGTGTCGAGCAAGAGTGCTTCGGCAACCTTCGCCGATCGGGGTCGATTGAGCGCCATGGCGTCCGCACGCTTCTCCAGACTGCGAACCTGAGCCTCGGAAGCGCCGAGCGACTTCGCGAGCGCGAGGTTGAGCCGGACTCGAGTGAGAACGGCGTCGAGCGTGGCATCGTCGGTGGTCGGCGACTGTCCGAGCGAGGACACACGCTCTGCCTCGCGCAGTGCTACCCGCTGCGCCTGGTAGCGAGAGATGTCGGTCGCTACGACGGCGGACGCTTCTTGGTCGCGCGCGAGCTGCTTCGCCCAGCGCTCCTCCTCGCGTTGAAGCTCGATTCGATGGCGTTCGAGCTGGATTCGCTCCGCTTCGGCCACGGCGGCCGACAGCCAGAGCTCCGTCTCTTGGCGATAATCGTCGAGCTCGCCCTCTTCTCTGCGTCCACGAGCGGCGTCGGCTTTCGCGCGCGCCGCCTCAGCAAGGCCATAGAGATCCGGGGCAAGCTCTCGAGCGAGCTCCGCTTCGGGCGTTTCGAAGAGCGTCGCTGTCGTGCGCGTTGCCTGCTGGGCGGCACAGCCGAGCGCGAGAACACAGCCCATCAGCGCGAGACGCCCGATCAAGGCGGGCCCCCCTCGCGGGCGAGCGCGGCGCGTTCACGCATCAGCGCCTCGAGAACACGTCGCTGCGCTTGGGCGCGTTCGCGGGTCGCGGTCAGCCTTCGCTGGGTGGCGAATAAAGCTTCCTGAGTCCGATGGCGCTCGAGCTGCCGTTCGGCGAGGCCCAAAGCCGCGCGTGCGACCTCCCTCGCACGAGCAGACGCGGCAGGCTCTTGATCGGGCTCTACGGCTCGACCGATCGCACCACGGGCGTGCTCGATCGCGCCATCCGCGTACTCCGCGTCATCCGCTGCGCTGATGCGAGCGAGGCGGCTTCGAAGCTGCACAATGTCATCGGGCGTCGCGGGCTCTTCGGCGGTCGAAGGCGACGCGGCAAAGAGCGCGAGGCTCAAGAGGCCAGCAAGAGCCGCCGGTCTCCAAGTGCGTTCACTGGTACGAGAAGCGGATCTCGTAGTCGCAGATGCTGTAGACGTCACCGTCTTCGATGCGCTTCGATTCGACACGTTGACCGGCGTACTCGATTCCATTCGTGCTGCCCAGGTCCTTCATGAAGTACGCGCCATCGTGAAGCACGATGGCAGCGTGTCGGCGTGAAATGTTGCCGTCGCGGATCGCGAGATCGGCGGCGCGGGCGCCACGGCCGATGATGAACTCGTCCTTGTCGATCGGAAACGTTTGACCGTTGAACTTCAATACCAGCGAACGGCGGCCCGAAGACTGCGACGGTCGATGACCCGGAAGCGGCGGCGGCACCGTAACGGCAGGCTGCACCGTAACAGCAGGCCGTGAGGACATCGGCGGAGGCACGGGCGTGAGCATCGGCGGAGGCCGACGATCGACCACCGGGCTCGACACCGGCGGAGCACCTACTGCGGCTGAGCCGATCAGCTCTTCCGCATCGATCCCTGCGACTGTCTGCTCACGAGCGCGTGCGTACTCACGCATCGCTTCGTTGATCAGGTAGTCGACCGAGCATCCAAGCTCGGAGCCCATCCGATCGTAGATCTCGAAGAGATAGTCGCGGCACTGAAACGCGCGTACTGTTTTTCTGTCGCCCTGATCACCCATCTCGTCGACTGCTCACTGTTGGTCCCCTTGCTCCCGGCTTTGAAGCGCCCCGATGGCGGCGTCGGCAACCTGACCCACGGTCTTGACCGGCGGGTTCAGCTCCGACCACCCTTGTCCCGCTACTGGAGCCTCATCTGTCATCAAGCGCTTCATCGTGGGGACATCTGAATCCCCACCCCTGCGTTCAAGATAGCGCAACGCGACCACACGATTCCACCACTGTTGCGAATCGAGCAGCTCGAGGACCGTCGATGTAGGTGGAGGTGTCATCTGGCTCATCCGCGTCGCGTACCCTTCAAGCTCTTCCGGCTCGTACTGAATACCCGAAGCGGAGGGTAATCGTTGAGAAAACTGCGGAATCATCGAGGGGCCCCCGAGCGACAAGACCAATTCGGCGGCGCGCCAGCGAAGCCGTTTGTCCAACTTATCGGAGGAAGTGCAAGAGGCGGCCGTGCAGCCGGCGAGCTGCACCAAGGGCCAGAGCCGGCCGATCGCGTCGCGGCTCGGGATGTCCCCGACACGGTCGAATGCGTAGTCTCGAACCTCGATGGGATTGCTCGGATCGAGGGCGATGGAGAGCAGCCGGTTGAGATGCACGCGCGTCACGTGGCCCTCTAGCGCCTTCAGCGCAGTAGCCCTTCGAGCGTTCAGTCGCTCCACCCAAGCCTTGCCATCGTCCGGCCCGGGCTTGGTGTCCGCAATGCGAAGAAGACGCGTGGCGACCTCTTCCTGATCGGCGAGGTGCTTCATCGCCGTCAGCGCACCCTGGTTGATGTAGTTCTCGCGATTGAAGACAGCTAGGGCGTTCACGCGGGCGGCTTCCGCGGGCTCACCCGAAGCCTCGAGCGAGGCGCGAATCTGCTCGCCGAGCCACTTCACGAATGCGGGCTTTTCCATCTCGCGTTCGATCTCGACGAGCCGAGCGCCGGCGCGCTTCTTGGTCTCGGCATCGCCGCTATCCCCGATAATTTCGGCGATTTTGATCATCGCAGCGGGGGTCATCTTCTCGTGAAGTGCGTCCACGAGCTGACCGGCGGCGTCTGCGCCGAGTGCGCGAGTGACTTGCTCGGCGCTGTAATCCCCGGCAAGGCTGCGCCCTTCGAAGTCGGTCGAGTACCAGTGCACGACCGAGCGGATGAGCTCGTCCCGCTGCTGCTCGGGTGCGTAAGGCATCACCATGTAGGCGGCATCTTTCGCGCGGACTTGCACGGGGTCGGGCGCGCCATCGTCGGGGTCGGCTCCGGCGGCGAGCAACGCCTCCAATCGCGGAACCATGCCGGACACGATCGCCTGACTCGACGCAGGATCTTCTGTGCGAAGATCATCGAGCGACTTCTTCAACAAGGCCAGACCATTGACGTCGCTGCGATCCATCTCGACGAGGGCGAGAGCCGCTTCCGTTCGGAGCTCGGGCTCGTAGCGATCACTTCCGATGACGGCGACCAAGCGGACCGGTCCTTTGACCGTCCCTTTCCATTGCTCGACATCGCCGCTATCGACTTTGCAGCCTGCAAGCAGCATGAGCGTCGCCGTACCCAGCGCGAAGATCTTCGTCGTCCAACCCATCCGACCCCTGGTGCAATCCCCCTCGGTTCTTGCAACCTGCGGGGATAATAGAGGATTCGGCCAGGGGATCAAGAACGTCCAACACGCGTGATTTCTTGACGAATCGCGTATGCGGCGCATAGCCTGGGAATGTAGGAGGCCGCTTACTTGAGCGTACATGAAACCACCTCTTCCGGTGACCTGGTGGCGCCGGAGGGCAGGCGGCAGGACGTCTTCGCGATCCTGACCCTGACAGCAACCGTTCTGCTGACCCTCGCGCTCGTCTCGTATGACGCGCGAAACGGAGGCGCCAACCTCGTCGGCCCGGTCGGACACCGGCTCGCCCGGGCGCTGATGCAGGCCTTCGGCTTGGTCGCCTGGTTCTTGCCGCTCGAAGGTGCGCTCCTCACCTATCGCCTGTTCAGGCGTCGTTCAGCCATGCTCGGCGTGGCCACGATGGCGTCGACGCTGGTGCTGGTGGTGATCGGCGCAGCGCTCGCGCATCTATTGATCGAGCCGCAAGCGGTCTGGGGCGCGTCGCCTGGCGGTGCGGTTGGTGAGTTGCTTGGCGAAGTGCTGCGCTCACTGCTCGGTTTCTACGGCACCGTGATCATCGGTTTCGCCGTACTGGGGATCTCGGTGATCTTGCGCACACCGTGGACGCTCGAAGAAGTCGGTGCGGCTGTCGCGCGACTCGCGCACACCGTGTCCGTGAAGGTGCAAAGCGTGTTCACAGCCCTTCGAGAAGCCTGGGAGGAAGCCCGCGAGCTCCATCACGAAGAGATCCGCGCGAGCCAGCCGCGCATCATGGGCGTAGACGTGCGCGACGAAGCAGAAAAGCCTCCCGCACCGATCGTGACCGGTTCGCGCGAAACCAAGCCGCCGCAACCAAAGGCTGCGCCTTCCGCTGGCGGTCCGACGATCGTCGCGCCGAAGGAAACCAAGCAGAAGCCTCTGGAGATCTCGACGCGTCCGCAGCGCAATCATCGAGACTTCGAGCTTCCTCCGACTAGCTTGCTCGACGAGCCCGATGCCTCGGTGATCCACGTCGACGCCCATGCGCTCCGCGAGAACGCCGAGCTCCTGACCGAGAAGCTCGCGGCCTATGGTGTGCGGGGCCGGGTCGACGAGATCCATCCGGGCCCGGTCGTGACGATGTACGAGTTCGAGCCCCAGAGCGGCACGAAAGTCTCGAAGATCGCCGGTCTCGCTGACGATCTCGCGATGGCACTCGCGGCACAGAAAGTTCGTATCGTGGCGCCGATCGCCGGCAAGGCGCGCGTCGGCTTCGAGCTGCCGAACGAGCACCGCCAGACGGTGCCGCTACGCGAAATCCTCGAGGACCGTCGATGGGAGAAGCACACGGGCGCGCTTCCGATGGCGCTCGGCAAAGACATTGGTGGCCAGCCGGTCTACGCGGATCTGGCGCGCATGCCGCACTTGCTCGTCGCGGGTGCGACCGGCTCCGGTAAGAGCGTCGCGCTCAACGTGATTCTCACTTCGATTCTTGCGAAGAAGACACCGGACGAAGTTCGCATGCTGATGGTCGACCCGAAAGTCGTCGAGCTTCAGGTCTTCGATGGCATTCCGCACATGCTGCTACCGGTCGTGACCGACATGAAGAAGGCAGCGCTCGCGCTTCGCTGGGCAGTCGACGAGATGGAGCGGCGCTACCAGATGTTCGCCGACGCGGGCACACGCAACATCGACACCTACAATCGCCGGGTCGAGCGAGTGCATTCGGGAGAGCTCCCGATCGAGAAGTTCATGCCCAAGCGCAAGGGCAAGGTCAGTGCGCAGGATGCGAACGGTCAAGAGGTCCTGCTCGACCCAAGCGATGGCGAGTCGCCGGATGCCGAAAATTTTCAGCCCGAAAAGCTTCCTTCGATCGTCGTCGTGGTCGACGAGTTCGCCGACTTGATGATGGTGGCCGCGAAGGACGTGGAAGCCTGCATCGCGCGCTTGGCTCAGAAGGCACGTGCGTCAGGCATCCACGTGATTCTCGCAACACAGCGTCCGAGCGTCGACGTCATCACCGGCATGATCAAGGCAAACTTCCCGGCGCGCGTCGCGTTCAAGGTCTCGCAGCGACAGGACTCGATGACGATCCTAGGCAGGTCGGGCGCCGAGCACCTGCTCGGGATGGGCGACATGCTCATGATCCCGCCAGGGGCGAGCGACCTCCAGCGCGTCCACGCCGCGTACGTGAGCGAGGACGAAGTTCGGGACGTGTGCGACTTCCTCCGCGAGCAGGGAAACCCGGACTACCAGCAGGAGATCCTCAAGCCTCGGGACGAAGAGGGCGGGGGCAGCGAAAGCGACGATCCGATCTACGACAAGGCCGTCTCCGTGGTCGCGAACGCGGGCTATTGCTCGATCAGCCACGTCCAAAGGCAGTTGAGCGTCGGCTACAACAAGGCCGCCAAGCTCGTCGAGCGCATGGAACAAGAGGGCGTCGTCGGCCCCCCCAGCTCCAAAGCCGGCGGCCGCCGCGAAGTCCTCGTCAGCCCCATGTAGGGACACGCAGCCCCCTCAAAACCACCCAACTTTCAATAACTTACGAACCCAAACGCGCATTTTGTCCGGAGCGGAACCGGGCGCTGTCGCTGGCACCGGGCTGGGCCGTGCCACACGATGAGCCGCGATGTCCCATGACGATGAGCTGATCGCCCTCGACCGCCAATTCTTGTGGCGCCCGTACACTTCGAGCGACGACCACGAACACAAGCCGCTCTTCGTCGTGGACCGTGCGGAAGGGGCCTGGCTCATCGGTTCGGACGGGAGACGTCTGCTCGACGCAAGCGGCTCCTGGTGGTGCAACAATCTCGGCCACGGGCATCCGCGGCTGCGCAAGGCGATCGCCGAACAAACCGAACGCCTGATGCACTGCACGCTGGCGGCTGCAACACACGAGCCAGCCGCACGCCTCGCCGCCGAGCTCGTGGAAGCGGCGCCCGAAGGGCTCACGCGGGTGTTCTACAGCGACAACGGTTCGACGTCGGTGGAAGTCGCGCTGAAGATCGCGTTCCAGTACTGGCAGCAAGCCGGCGCATCGAAGCGAACACGCTTCCTGGCTCTTCCCGGCGCCTATCACGGTGACACCATCGGCGTCATGAGCGCGAGCGCCGTCGATGAGTTCAGCGCGGTGTTTCGCCCGCTGCTCTTCGACGTTCAACGACCGCGCGAGCCTGTTGAGCACGAATGGGAACCCGTGTTCGACGAACTCTTCGCTGAGCTTCGCAGCCGCGGCGACGTGATCGCCGCCGTGATCGTCGAACCGATCATTCAAGGCGCCGCGGGAATGCGGATGTACCCGCCCGAGCTCCTCTCCGCCCTCGACACGGAAGTGAAGAAGGCAGGCGCGCTCTTGATTGCAGACGAGGTGTTCACAGGCTTCGGGCGCACGGGCGCAATGTGGGCGTGCGACCATGCGGGCGTCACGCCAGACCTTTTGTGCAGCGCGAAAGGCCTTTCGGGCGGAATGCTGCCATTCGCTGCCACGCTCGCGACAGAACGGATCTACGAGGGTTTTCGCGGCGACAAGTCCCGCGCGTTCATGCACGGCCACACTTTTTGCGGAAACCCGATCGGTGCCGCTCTTGCCCGGGAAGTCCTGGCCATCTATCGCGACGAGTCGATTATTCAGGCTGCCGAACCGAAGGCGGCGAAGATCAAGGCAGCCATCGACGCAATGGCGAGCATCCCAGGGGTGTCCCACCCTCGCGCCCTCGGCATGTGTGCTGCGTTCGACGTCGGCGAGACCGGCTACATGGGCAACATCGGCTGGCAGATTTCCGACGTCGCACTCGAGCTTGGGGCGCACCTCCGTCCGCTCGGCAACACGGTCTACATCGTCCCGCCACTGAACATCGCAGACAACGACCTCGACGAGCTACTCCGAGTGCTGCGCGAATCGACCGAACGCGTGCTATTGAGCGCTTCGTGACCGACGCCGCGCCCAGCACTCCGAGGCCACGCCATCAACTCTTCGCCCTCGCGGCCTTGGCTGGCGTGCTGCACTTCCTCGGGTGGGCAGGCTTCGGCATTTGGCCAATGGCGCTGGTCTGCCTGGTGCCACTATGGGCTGCGCTAGAGCTCGGCACCGGTCGTTCCTGGAAGACCACGCTTGCCACTGGCTGGATCTACGGTGCGGTCAGCTACGTCGGTGGCTACCACTGGCTAGTCGAGTTCCTGGAAGTGTTCTCGGGCTACGGAATCGTTGCGAGCATATTGATCTTCATCGCGTTCTGCATCTACCTCGGCTTTGACTACGCGCTTTATGCGATCGCCTACCGGGCGCTCCGTCGCCGTGGCTGGACGACGGCAGCGGTCGCGATCCCGGTCCTCCTCTTGATGGAATGGGCCTACCCCGCCCTCTTCCCGACATATCTCGCAAACAGCATTCACATGCTCTTGGTGCCAACCCAGATCGCGGACATCGGCGGTCCGCTTCTGATCACCGCCTTGATCGGGCTCGTGAACCTTTCGATCTACGAGGTCGGCCGAGCCCTGATTGGCCACAGAACAGCACCCAAGCTTATCTTGGCGATCACGGCGATCGCGCTGCTCTCGTCCATCGCGTACGGCCTGGTTCGAATCCGCCAAATCGAAGACAGAATGGCAGAAGCCCCGGTGCTCCGAGTCGGGGTCGTGCAGGTCAACATGGGCATCTTCGAGAAGCGGTCCGAGGCCGTCGAAGGACACCGGCGCCACCTGGAGCAAAGTCGGGAGCTCGAGCGTGCGGGTGAGCTCGACCTCATCGTCTGGCCGGAGTCGGCCTACGTGTCGAGCCTCCCTCGCAAGGTCCCCTGGAACGGCGACAGAGTCCGCCGCGACCTGAAGACACCTCTGCTATTCGGCGGCGTATCGACGGAAACCATCGACGGAAAGCGTAGGATTTACAACAGCGTCTTCGCGATGGACGAAGCTGGCATGGTCCGAGCAACGTACGACAAGACCTACCTACTGATGTTCGGCGAATACCTGCCCTTCGGCGAGGCGTTTCCAATGCTGTACGAGCTCTCGCCAAACTCCGGCCATTTCACGGCGGGGAGCCACGTCCGTCCCGTCACTCTCGGAGAGTGGCGCATTTCGACCCCGGTTTGCTACGAGGACATGCTCGCACGCTTCACGCGGAAGATGGTACTAGAGGCGAAGCCCCACGTCCTGGTCAACCTCACCAACGACGCATGGTTTGGTGACACCCAAGAACCGATGATTCATCTGGTGCTCTCGAAGTTCCGCTCGATCGAGCATCGCCGCTATCTCGTACGCTCGACCAACAGTGGTGTCAGCGCCGTCATCGACCCTCTCGGTCGGGTCATCGCACAAAGCGGTCAGCTCACTCGCGAGAACCTCCGCGTCGACATCCACATGATGGACCAGGACACCGTCTATACGGCACTCGGGGACTGGCCTGGTTGGCTATCGCTCTTCGCGTTCGGCTGGATGCTCATAGCGCGCCGAGCCGCGGAGCGATGAGAAGACGGTAGTTGCCCTCTTCGTCCGTGGTCGTTTCTGCCACCTGAAGCAATCTGCTGACGCCGCCCTGCAGAGTGACGACGTACGCGCGGACCTGAGCACCGGAAACGGGTGCGCTCCCGCTCGACAGCAAGATGCCCTGGATGGGAATCGGTGGCGCGAGCCGGTAGTTGCGTAGAACGTCGTCGTCCATGAGGAGGGCAGGTTCGACCAGCCAAGCAAAGCCGGTCTCCGAGGGAATCTTCACGTGCATGTCGTAGAGACCCCGATCCATTCGCATCCGGAAGGCGCCTCCCTCTTCTGAGACGACCTCCTGGGAGCGGTTCATGGTCTCGGTTTCGATCGACTGACGAGCCCGGGCAAGGACGGTCACTCCTGCGGCCCCCTCGTCGTTGAAGGTCGTCACCCCACCGACGAGCTCGACATTGGTGGGAACGACCAAGGGATCAGGTTCGCCGACATCGTCGATGACAAAGGCCTCCGTAGCGAGGACGCCCCACGGGATATCTTCCTCCTCGGGAGGAGTCACGGTGATCGAGTAGAGCCCCGGTAGAAGCTCCACGCCGAAGCTGCCGTCTTCGTTGGTAGTGGTCGCGCCAGTGAAGGAACCCACCAGGCCGAGTTGGCTCCCGTCGAAGATCCCGCTCGAGAGAAACCGAACGTTCGCCCCCGAAACTGCGGCACCCTCCTCGTCGCGCACCCGACCGGTGTACTGAACCGGATCGAGGCGAGGGACTCGGATGATCTTAGCGGACCCGTCGTCCGAAAAGAGTACCTCCGGGTCCACCGAAACTGCCGGGAAGGGATCTCGCCCAACACTCGAAGTCACGCGAATCGAATAGGCCGAAGCGTCCGCGCCGAGCCGAATCGCAAAAGCACCAAGCTCGGAGGTCTCGCCAACCGAGGAGACGACAAGCCCAGTCACCTTGTCCACGGCGCGCACCTGAAGGCCAGGCTCAGCGATGTCGGTCTCGCCATCGGAACTGAAGATCTCGCCCTCCAGTGTGCAGCCCGTGCTTTTCGTGTTCGTGCAGAGCGAAGTGAGGTTCGCGGGAAACTCCACATCGAATCGAAACGGCTCCGCCGGATCGCCGCCTCGAAGGAGGATTTGTCGATAAAGCGGGGGTAGGCTCCGAATCGCGGGGGCCGACGCATCCGTCGGCGACGTCACCATGTCATCGGTGGGCAGCACTACGACGTCGTAGGTTTCCCCGTCCACGAGTGAAGTGCTGAAGTCGTAGCTCGCGGATTCGCTCGCTGACGCGCCGCGGGTCGTGTCGACCGTGATCGGAAGGGGCTTGAGCGGCGCGACCGAGGTTGGCATGTGGCGAACGAAGCGGAGGGTGGCGGGCACGGGCAGCCCGTCCCAACGCACGATGCCCCGGACTTCACGGGTCGCCGGGAGAATCAAATCGCGAACGCTCGAACCGTTGAAGCGTTCGGTCATGAACGCCCAACTAGCCGGGACGGGCGACGAGGCGCCGGAGTTGTCGCCAAGCACCTCGATCGCGACCTCGACGAACGCATTCGTGTCATCGATGCAGATTTCGCCATCGCACATCCCTCGCACGCAGTCCGCATCCGACGCACAGACGTTCGAGACGGTCGCGACGGGCGCGGTGGATTCGAAACTGCATCCGCCCGCAAGGGCAAGCAGAAGGAGGAAGCGGGCCCTCATTGGCATCCTTCCACGATCACCGGATTGTCGGCGTCCGTCACCTCGATCCACCAAGTGCGGTTATCGATGTCGCCCTCTTGAGTGGGTCGCCTCGGTTCGACGAAGCCAAGGAAGCTCCCGACGATCGTAAGCTCGATCTTGTGGCAGACCCCAGGGCTGAGCAGGTCGTACGACACCGTGAAGGTTCGCGGTCGCTCGACTTCACCCGTCGGCGGTAGGGTGCCCTGGTCGATCGGTATCTCGGCACTCGCAGGAGGATTCGTGGCGTCGAGAAAGATTCGGTACTCGAGCGTCTGATCAACATTCGGATCGCGGACGATGACCTCGAGGGGAAGCTCCGGTTCCTCGACCGGGTCGTCTAGGTTGAGTTGGCCAATCTCACGGAGTGGATAAGCGGCAGTCTCCTGACTGATCGCGGACGGCGGGAAGTTCTCGTCCTCCGGAAAGTCGATCGTATTGGTGGCGATGCAGCCGGAGGCCGACATCGCAGCGAGCGCCACACATGAAGCAAAGGAAAGCATCCCGAAGATGTTGAAAGCAAAGGGCATGCCGCCGTTCCGAAGCCGAAAAACCAAACGTTTCCGGCATTATCCCATGAAATCGAAGGGAGCCCTATGACATTAATGTCAGCCCTCGGCAGGCCCACCCGGCTCGGGGGCATCGGGATCGCGCTCGAGGTATCGGAATACCGTCCTCGGATCGACCCCGAGGTCACGGGCGGTTCGCGTGCGATTGCCGCCATTGCGCTCGAGCACCTGCAGAATGTAGCTGCGCGTGAATTCTTCCCGCGCCTGGGTCAGCGGGATCACCGCACGCTGCTGGTCGCCGCCGAGGTCGAGGTCCTCGGGACCGATCAGCGTCTTGTCCGCGAGAACGATGGCCTTCTTGATTCGGTTCTCGAGCTGGCGAACGTTCCCGGGCCACTCGTAGTCGCGCATCGCCTGGAGCGCCTTCGGTGTGAACCCGTTCACATTCGCGTCGAACTCCGCGGCGTACTTGTTCAGCAAGAACTTGGCGAGGATGACGATGTCATCTCCGCGCTCTCGAAGTGGCGGCAAGTGAATGTTCACCACGTTGAGTCGGTAGTAGAGGTCTTCTCGGAACGAGCCTTCCTTGATTGATGCCTCGAGGTCGCGGTTGGTCGCCGCGAGAATCCGGATGTCGACGGACTGGGGTTTGGTGTCGCCCACCTTGATGACGACGCGCTCCTGAAGGGCGCGAAGGAGCTTCACCTGGAGGGCGAGCGGCATCTCTCCAATCTCGTCGAGAAAGAGCGTGCCCCCGTCGGCAGCCTGAAAGCTTCCCTGTCGGGTGGCCACGGCCCCCGTGAACGCTCCACGAACATGGCCGAAGAGCTCGGACTCCATCAGGTTCTCCGGAATCGCGCCGCAATTCACGACGATGAACGGGCCGTCGACTCGATTGGAACGCCGATGCAACTCTCGTGCGAAAAGCTCTTTGCCGGTGCCGGTGTCACCCGTAATGAGGACATTGATATCAGCGGCGGCGACCTTCTCGACCCTTCGAAACACCTGCTGAAGGCTCGGGCAACTGCCGATGATGTCCCCAAAGCGCTGGGCCTCGAGCTCCTCGGCGATGCGATCACGGTCGGTGGTCAGCTGGTTCAGAAGAATCGCGTTCTGCAAGATGAGCGAGGCCTGACCCGCAAACACCGTCAACACCTCGAGGCTCGATTGCTCGAAGAGGTTCACTACGTTGTCGTTCCCAACATAGATGAGTCCGAGAAGCTGCCCTTGCGCGATGAGCGGCGCGACCATCACCGAACTGAGCTGAAGGTCGAGCACGCTCTCGCTCGAGTTGAACATGGTGTCGTTGACGGCGTCGCTGACGATCAAAGGTTGGCGCGTATCGATGCACTTCCTCAGGATGCTGTCGGAGAGTTGGGTCACCGCGTCAGGAATGGTTTCGCGATCGACGTTTCGCGCCGCCGCGACCTCGGGGTCGCCATCCCGAAGCAGGATGACGAAGCCCTTGTTCGCGTGGACGACCTCGATGACCGCGTCGAGCAGGGCCTCGATCTGATCGGGGATGGCGCGTATTTCCAGAAGCCGACGGTTGAAGTCGCCAAGCTTCAACATGCCCTCGATCTCGGAGGTATGTGAGGTGTCGTGCTCCGGCGAGGCGTCGCGCGTCGCGCTCTCGTCATAGAGCGAGAAGACCAGCTCGACCTCACCGAGCGTGAGCTTGTCGTTATGGAAGATCTTCGACTTCTTCTTCTTCTTCCCGTTGACCTGAAGCACCGCGCCGGCGTCAACCGGGGCGATTGAGAAGTCTCGGCCGTCGAACACGACCTGGGCGTGGTGTGCTTCGAGCCCGCTCGAGTCGATCGCGACGTCGTTTGCGCCAGCCTTCCCGATGGAAGTCACTCGCTTGTAGATCCCAAAGACCTGCGGTCGCCCTTGAGGCGCCATCCACTTGAGGCTGGGCATATCGGCGGGGACTGTAACAGACCCCGCCGCCACCGTCAGCGGATTGGAAGCCCGACGCTCAACTCAGGAACGGGCCGCCAATGTAGGTCGACAGGTCGCGCACTTCTTGCCGGAGATTGTGTTGAATCGCCTTGGTGATATCGCCGATCGAGACGAGACCAAGTAGCCGTTCGCCATCCATGATAGGGACGTGACGGCATCGGCGCTCCGTCATCAAGCGCATCACATCGAGCAGGCTGTCATCGGACGACGCGGTGTGAAGTCGGGTGGTCATGACGTCCCGCACGAGCGTTTGCCGGGGGTCACGGTGCGCGGCGACGACCCGCACCAGCACATCTCTTTCCGAGAAGATTCCGACGGGGGACCCTGCCTCCATCACCAAGACCGAACCCACGTGGTGGTCGTTCATCACGTTCACCGCATCGATTACGCTTGCAAGAGGCGCGACCGAGTAGATGTCTTCCCCTTTTGCTCGCAGCACGTCCCGGACTCTCTTGTTCAACATTGATCACACCTCGCTTTTCGACGATGGTACAATCAGCGATCGTTTTGTGGAAGCCCCATTCGAGTTCCGTGAGCTGGGATGCACACGATCGGGTTGTCACCCCTTGCGGACTAGCTTTTCCGCGCGTGGATCGGCACTCTGAAAGCATCATGGGGCATGCGAGGTCAGAACGAGAACGACGCTCCAACCATCGAGTCGACCTCGACGGACGCGCGGTCTTGTTCCAGCGAGGCGACCACGTCGGCCAGTACACGATCGAAAATCTTTCGGCCGGCGGCGCATGGATCTCGGGAAACCGCGACCTACGCCCGGGTCATCTCGTTCATCTGTTGATCGACCTCGAAGAGAGCGGAGACACGATGAGCCTGACCGGATCGGTCCGGCGCGCGGGTCCCCACGACAAGGGCAATGGTCACCGAGTCGGCCTGGCGATCGCATTTCCAGCCCTCTCTGCCGACCAGGAAGACGCGATCCACGATGCCTTGCTTCGCGGATTGGTCCGCCGCGACAAGTCGACCGTGCCGCTCCCGTTCCTGGTGTTCGAACCCCGTCGCCGTGTACGCGAAGAGATCGAATCCGAGGTGCGCAGCTTCGGACTACCACTTCTCTCTGTCGACTCGCTCTCGGAAGCGGTGGAAGAGCTCGAGAGTGACGAAACGAAATACGGTGGGCTCATCATCCACTCGGTTACACACGATCGTCGAGCGATGGACGTCGTCGAGTTCTTCGCACGATCGGACGGTCTTCGAACGATCATCTTGCCCGAACCGGAGGGCGCCCTGAGCAATCACGCGGTGCGCTTGGCAAAGTTGCCATTCGTGGTGGTGCCTCCGATTTGGAGTCGCTCGGAGCTTCGTCGCGCCTTGATGAACTAGCGTCGGTCGAACGGCACGATCTCCAGCGAGCTCACACCGGGGAGTGCCTCGAACGAAGAGGCCACCTCGGCTGCCGTGGCAACCACGACGATGGTGAGGTCGCGAGGTCGGATCCGAGCGCGGGTCGCGTCGACGGCGTCCGCCTGGGTGACACCGGAGACCAAGGCGTCATATTTATCGACGTATCGTCTTGGAATGCCTAGCAATTCGACATCCAAGTTGGACTCGAGCCTCTTGGAAGGCGTGTCGCGATCGAAGCAATGACCGTTGATCAAGTATCGCTGCGCAAACGTCAGCTCCGTCTTCTTGATGCCCCGATCGACCCAGCGTTCCATCAACTCGATTTGAAGCGCCGCGCACGCCGCCGAGTACTCTGAAGAGGGCGCGGTCCACATATACCAGGCATCGCGTTGCGCCGAGTGAAGCAGGCGACTGTAGGCGCCATAGCTCCAGCCGCGTACGCCCCGGACTTGTTGCATCAGCGGGCCGCTGAAGGTGCCGCCGAAGGCTGTGTTGGACACGATCAGCGGGAAGAGCTTGGGGTCGCGCGTACGGGCGCCAAGCGTGCCGATGAAGAGTTGAGTCTGAGTGCGCTCGGGTTTGTCGACGATGATGACGTGCCGCCCGCGGCGAGTCCGAGTGGGCTTCACATCGCTCGTCACGGGGCGGCTTGCTCCGGGGCTTGGGAAGTATCGTTGCACAAGGCTCTCGGCGTCCTCGTGCGTGACGTCCCCAGCAAGTCCGACGATGAATGGCCCACCCGCCACATGGCGCCGATAGAAGCGACGGGCCCTCTCTAGGTCGATGCGTTTGAGGCTCGCAGCGGTGCCGCCGAGCGTGCGCGAATATGGGTGGTCCCCGAAGAGTGCCTTCCGGAAACGGAGTGCGCCGAGAGTCTGGTCGTCGTCGAGGCGCGACCTGAGCGTACCCTCCGCCTGCCGCTTGAGCGTAGCGAAGTCACCGGCGCGAAGGGCGGGCCTCCAGATGAGCCGCTCGAGAAGCGGGAGAAGAGGCTCGAGATTGCGCCGCAGGACCGTGGCTCGGATTCGCGTCGAGCGCATCGTCACCTCGACCGAAACGCGCGCGCCTAGAGCGGCGAGCTGATCCTCGAAGCGTGCCTGAGATATACCGGTTGGGCCGCGACGAGCGAGGTGTCCCGCCATCTGAGCAAGGCCCTCTCGACCGACCGGATCGAGGAGGCTCCCCACTGGAAACGCGACTTCCACGTCGACCAGCGGAAGCACGTCACTCGATTCGACCCAGAGACTCGTCATGCGCTCGGAAGAATCTCGACCCGGGTGCGTCGGGAAGGTCGAAGGTACTTGCGAACGACACGTTGCACGTCGGTCGCCGTGACTGCCCGATACCCGGCGAGTCGATCGAAGACCGCAGCCCCATCGTGCGCGACAGTTTCGTAGAAGCCGATCTGCTCGGCTTTGCCGCCCGCCGTCTCCATGCTGTGGAGGAAGGAGAGCTCGAGTTGGGCCGCAGCCTTCTCTAGCTCGACGCTCGTTGGTCCATCACTCCCGAGACGCTCGAGCTCGCTGTCGAGCAGCGCAAGCGCGTCTTGGCGACGGCGCCCATGACTGACGAAGATCCAGATTTCGAAAAGCCCCGGGTCGACGAAGGGCGAGATCGAGCCACGAACGGAGAGTGCGACTTCGCGTTCGAGGCAGAACAAGCGATGCAGGCGCGAGCTTCGCCCGCCGAAGAGCACCTCGCTGGCAAGGACCAGCGCCGGAGTGTCCGGATGGGAGAATTCCGGTGCTTGGTAGCCGAGGAGGAGCTTTTCCGTCGGGGTGGGGGCCTCGAGACGAAGCACTCGCTCGGCACGCTGAGCAGGCTCCTTGGGAAGGGCGACGCTGACCGGAGGGTTGGTCTTCGGAAGTGTTCCGTATTGCTTCTGAACGAGACGGAGGGCTTTTCGTTCATCGAAATCGCCGGCAATCACGACCGTGGCATTCGCCGCAGAGTAGTGGGTTCGGTAGAACTGCTGGCAATCACGAACCGTGAAACCGCGGATGTCCTTCATCCATCCGATCGTCGGCCAGCGATATGGGTGTCGCTTGAACGCATTGGCGTAGAGCATCTCGAGCGCCTTGCCCTCGACATCGTCTTCGACGCGAAGCTTTCGCTCGTTCGCGACGACTTCCTTCTCGGAGGACACCTGCGGGGCACGTAGCACCAGGTTTGCCATCCGATCGGCTTCGAGCTCGATGAGAAGAGGTAGCGCATCGCGCGGCGCATTCTCGTAGTAGTAGGTCCAGTCGGTCCACGTCGCGGCGTTCGCCTCCGCCCCCGCGCGTTCCATCAGCCTGTCGAAGTCGCCATGCTTGTGCTTGCGCGTCTCGTTGAACATCAGATGCTCAAAGAGGTGAGCAAGGCCGGTCTTGCCCGCAGTCTCGTGACGAGAGCCGACACGAAACCAGGTGTGGTAGCTGACCGTCGGCGCGGCCCGATCGATCAACGTCAGCACCGTCAGTCCGTTGCCCAGTCGAAACCGCCGCAGGGTGAGGGCGTCGCCAAATGCCTGCTCGCGAACGAAAGTCCACCTAGCGTTGCGCTTCGCCACACCGCGATTCAGCCGCTCGACCCAGAGCTCAGGCGCCACCATCCGCCGCTGAGACTGCGCACGCCCGGCGACTCGGTCAAGCAGATTCCCCTGCAATTATAGAGACCTGGCCATCCGACCTTCCTGTCCGAAGGGGAAAGCACTATTGATACCCAAGGCCGAAAGGCCAGGGAAGGTAACCGGGATATGAAGTTTGCAGTAATCGGGGCGCGAGTCCTGTTGGGTCTGGTGTTCGTGGTCTTCGGGTTGAACGGGTTCCTCCACTTCATCGAGCCACCAGAAATGAACGAGGCGGCGGGAGCGCTGATGGGAGTGCTCGTCGGCACCGGCTATTTCATGGCGGTGGTGAAGCTGGTCGAAGTGGTTTCGGGCTTGATGATTCTGACGGGGAAGTTCCTGCCGTTGGGCCTCATCCTCTTGGCGCCGGTCTCGGTGCACATCCTCCTCTTCCACGTCTTCGTGGACCCCGCCGGTCTCGGGATGGCGGTGTTCATCGTCGTGGCGCAACTATTCCTGGCCTGGGCCTACCGAGATTCCTTCAGCGGAGTCTTGCAGGCCAACGCCAAGCCAAGCGGCGAGGGCTAGAGCTTGACCGGCTGACGGGGGGCGGGTAGCTCTCCGGCCATGTCGGAAGTCCGCGTTCGGTTTGCTCCGTCGCCCACCGGTTATCTACACATCGGTGGCGTGCGTACGGCTCTGTACAGTTGGCTTTGGGCACGCCAGCACGGTGGCTCGTTCATCCTGCGAATCGAGGACACGGACCGCGAGCGAAGCACCGAGGAGAGTATCCAAATCGTGTTCGAGTCGATGGAGTGGCTCGGGCTCGATTGGGACGAGGGACCGGGCATTGGCGGCAGTCACGGCCCGTACGTCCAGAGCGAGCGGCTTCACATCTACGCGCAGTTTGCCGAGCGCTTGATCGAGACTGGGCACGCCTATCGCTGCTACGCCAGCAAGGAAGAGATCGCGGAGGCGCGTGAAGCGCACAGGCAGACCGGCACCAAGGACGGCTTTCGCTTCCAAAGTCCATGGCGCGACCACGACGACCTGCCAGCAGATCCCTCTGCGAGGCATGTGATTCGTTTCCGCGCGCCCCACACCGGGGTGACGCGTTGGAAAGACGCGGTCAAAGGCGAGATCGAGATTCTCCATTCGACGCTGCAGGACTTCATTCTGCTCAGGCCCGACGGGATGCCGCTCTACAACTTCGGTTGTGTCGTCGACGACCTCACGATGGGCGTTACGCTGGTCGCACGCGGCGACGATCACATGATCAATACCACCCCGCAGATTCTTCTCTACGAGGCGTTGGCCGCGCCAGTGCCGGAGTTTGCGCACATGCCGATGGTGCTGGCTCCGAATGGCGAGAAGCTCTCGAAACGGCACGCGGCGGTGGGCGTGCTCGAGTACCGAGACATGGGGTACCTCCCCGACGCGGTCATCAACTACCTCGCTCGCCTCGGATGGTCGCATGGCGACCAGGAGATCTTCACACGAGACGAGCTGATCGAGAAGTTCGACTGGGATCACGTAGGCTCGACGGCGGGTCGCTACGACTCGAAGAAATTCCTTCACGTACAAGCGGAACACCTTCGCATGCTCCCGGATGAAGCCCTCGCGCGCGGCACGCTTCCGTTCTTGTCGAGGCTCGGCGTGGAGCTCAGCGCGGACGACCCCACGCTGCTGAAGGCCCTCCCCTACGTACGACCGCGCGCGTCGACGTTCATCGAGGTAGCCGAGGCAGTGATCTACTTCTTCGAGGACGTCGTGTTCGAAGAGAAGGGGAAGCGAAAGTTTCTCGTCCCGGACAGTGCCGACAATCTGAGGGGCCTTGCTGAGGTGGTAGAAGCGGTCGAACCCTTCGATGCGGGGGCCCTCGAACCCGTCGTCAAGGAATGGATGGAGGCGAATGACCTCCCGATGAAGAAGGTGGCTCAGCCGGCACGCGTTGCCATGACAGGTCGTACGCGGAGCCCTGGACTCTTCGAGGTGATGGAGGTCCTCGGTAAGCCAAGGACGGTGGCAAGACTGATCGCCGCAGCCGACATCGCGGAGGCTGCGACGCCTGCCTCGACGTAGGGCGGCCCTGGCCCATACTGGACCGGATCGTGGAGTCGCTGATCATCGTTTCTTACTTGGTCACGTTGGGGGTCCTGGCGCTCTATGGAGTGCACAGAAGCTCGCTGCTGTGGACCTACCTCAGGCACCGACGTGAGCGGCCGACGCCGAGTTCCAGTTTCACGGAGAGCGAGCTCCCCGTCGTCACGATTCAACTGCCGATGTACAACGAGCGTTTCGTTGCGGAGCGATTGATCGACGCGGCCGTGCGCATCGACTACCCGGCAGAGCGCCTCGAGATCCAAGTGCTCGACGACTCGACCGACGACACCGCATCGATCGCACGCGCTCGGTGCGCCGTGCACCGCGAGGCGGGGGTCGACATCCGGTACCTCCGCCGGAGCGACCGAACCGGGTACAAAGCCGGCGCGCTCGAAGCGGGAATGAAACGAGCAAAGGGCGACTTCATCTTGATCTTCGACGCCGACTTCGTTCCCCAGTCGAGCATACTTCGGGATCTCGTGCACTACTTCACCGACCCGAGCGTAGGCATGGTCCAGGCCCGATGGGGGCACCTCAATCGCCGCGATTCCTTGCTCACCCGTTGTCAAGCGATGCTCCTCGACGGACACTTCGTGATCGAGCACAGCGCCCGCAACCGAAGCGGCCGTTTCTTCAACTTCAACGGCACGGCGGGGATGTGGCGCAAAGAGGCGATCGGCGATGCGGGTGGTTGGCAGCACGACACGATCACGGAGGACATGGACCTGAGCTACCGCGCTCAGCTCGCGGGTTGGACCTTCATTTACGTGCCACAGATCTGCGTTCCCGCCGAGCTCCCGGCCGACATGAACGGCTTCAAGAGTCAGCAATACCGTTGGGCAAAGGGGTCGGTCCAAACCGCGCGGAAGTTGCTCGGGACGATCTTCTCGGCAGAGGTGCCGCGGAAGGTGAAGTCGGAGGCCTTCTTCCACCTCACGAACAACCTGGCCTACGTCGCCCTGCTCGTTCTCGCCGCGCTTCAGCTACCCAACATGATCATCCGCCGGCAGATGGAGGACCCAACGCTCCTTCTCCTCGACGTGCCCTTGTTCTGGGCCACGTGCGGATCCGTCGCGGCGTTTTATCTGGTCGCCCAGCGCGACCTCCACGGCAACATGCGTGACGCGCTGAGGCAGATGCCTGCCATGATGGCCCTCGGCATCGGCTTGAGCGTCAACAACGGCCGGGCCGCCATCGAGGGTCTGTTCGGACGTGACGTCGAGTTCGTACGCACCCCGAAGCGCGGCGCGCAGCAGGAGCCGGGACCAAGCGGCCTAGCTGGCTACCGTGGCCGCTGGGCCTGGCACAATACGATCGAGCTGGCGTTCGGGATCTACTCCACTGCGACGTTGATCATCGCCATCGTCACCCAGAGTTGGGCGAGCGTGCCTTTCGTGGCGCTGTTTTCCGCCGGGTTTCTATACGTAGGGGTGAGCGGACTGATCGAAGCCCTGCGTCCCGCGGAACGTCAGAGCGAGCCAGGCGTAGAGGCGCAGGACCCGTCGACGCACTCCTCGCCAAGCCCACAGTCGATGTTGAGCTGACACTCGGCAAGGACCTCACTGCTTCGTACGCAGAGGTTCATCTCCTCGACGGGTGCACAGAATCGAATGGCCGCGTCGATACGCGCGCATTGGTCATCGGTCTCGCAGGGGGTCCGGCACTGACCACGAAGACACACGCGCCCGGGCTGACATTCGTTGTCCGGGCAAAACTGCTCCGGGCGCGTGTCGGGTACGCACTGGAACTCGCTACAGTACTCGTGCTCAGCGCACTCGGCATCGTCGGTACAGTTCGTGAGACACGTATCGTCCGTGCAAGGTCGGCAAGCGCCAGCCAGACACTCTTGCGTCTCGGGACAGGGGGCGTCGAGGCAGGTCAACAAGCAATCGCCGTCGATGCAGATCCTGGAATCGCCGCACTCGAAATTGAACTGGCAAGTGAACGGCTCGGGGTCCGGCGTGGGTTCGTTCGGGACCGGCTCCAAAGAGTCGGGCGTTTCCTCGAGCGGGTTGAGACAGAGTCCGTTCGAGGCGCACGTCGTGCCGATGGGGCAATCGAAGCCGGTCTGGCACTCCGCGACGCAGCCAATGGTCGTGCAGACCTCCTCGACGGCGCAGTCCTCCGCGGCCAGACACATCGTCCGCGTCGGCGGGGGCTGCGGATTACACTCGTCCCCGCGGCAGAAGAAGCAGCCGCGGTCACTGAGCGGACCGTCGGAAATGCAGACATAGCGGGAGTCGTGGCGGCATGCAGCGACCCCGAGGAGAGTGAAGAGGAAGATCCCGAAACGATTCATGGGAGCTTCGACGCCCTGGCCCTCGGCATATTCATTGCCGACTAAGCCTTGAAAACCGAACAATTCCGTTGAATAACAACGGCGCTATGAGTGGCCACAGCAAATGGTCGACGATCAAGCGCAAGAAGGGCGCAGAAGACGCCAAGCGCGGGAAAGTCTTCACGAAGGTGGTCAAAGAGATCACGATCGCGGCGCGCGGAGGCGGGGGCGACCCGGACGGAAATCCGAGGTTGCGGCGAGCGATCGACGCTGCGCGAAGCGCCAACATGCCGGCGGACACGATCACGCGCGCGATCAAGAAGGGCACCGGAGAGCTCGAAGGGGTTCAATACGAGGAGCTGCTCTACGAAGGGATCGGAACCGACGGCGCGCTCTTCGTCTGCGAGGTAGTCACCGACAACCGGAACCGCACGATCGCAGAAGTTCGGAAGATCTTCGACAGGAACCACGGTCAGATCGGAACGAGCGGGACCGCAGCCTGGGCGTTCGAGCAGAAGGGCATCATTCGGGTCGCCGAGGGCGCAACGACGGAAGAGGCGCTGTTCGAAGCGGCGGTAGGGGGCGGCGCCGAGAATATGGAACTCGTCGGTGAGCAATGGGTGGTCACCACCGCTCGAAACGACCTCGACGCGGTCCGTGATGCGATCGACACGAGTGGCATCCCGGTGGGTGAAGCGTCGCTAGAGTTCATTCCCAACAACCCGAAAGTCGTTGAAGGTACCGAGGCAGAGAAGCTGATCCAGCTTTTCGAGGCGCTCGAAGAACACGACGACATCCAGACGGTGTTCTCCGATTTCGAGCTCAGCGAGCAGGCGCTCGTCGAGATGGCTTGAGCGGGATGCGAGTCCTCGGCATCGACCCCGGCAGCAGGCGGACGGGCTGGGGGGTCGTGCAACTCGAGGGCACCCGACTCCGGCAGATCGCATGCGGTACGATCTCCATGCCGGCGAAGCTCGCCCTTCCCGAACGCCTTCGGCAGATCCACGAGGGCCTCGTACAGGTGATCGCCGCGCACGCGCCCGAAGCAATGGCGGTGGAGGAGATCTTCTTCGCGAAGTACGCCAACGCCGCACTGAAGCTTGGACATGCACGAGGGGTTGCGCTGCTAGTCGGTGCCCAAGCGGAGATCCCGGTGCACGAATACCCGCCGGCGATCGTGAAGCGAACTGTCGTCGGGCGAGGTGCAGCGGACAAGATCCAGGTCGGCCGGCTCGTGACCGCGCTGTTGGGGCTCCCGGAGCCGCCCGAGGAAGACGCGGCCGATGCGCTCGCGGTGGCGATTACGCACATTCAAGCGAGCCGCTCGGCCGGGATCCGACGCTGAGCACGAAATACACAAATGTTCAGTAACCTGCTAGTGTCGCGGCGTGATCGGTAGAATTACTGGGACAATCACGCATCGGGACGCCGATGGATCGGTGGTCGTGGACGTGCAGGGGGTCGGATACGAGGTGTTCCTCCCCATCGGCACCGCGGGTCGGGTCGAGTCCGAGGTGGGGCAAGCCGCGAGTCTCCACATCCACACTCACGTTCGCGAAGACGCACTGACCTTGTTCGGGTTTGCGACGGCGGAGGACCGGGCGGCGTTCCGGGCGCTGCTCAAGGTGAACAGTATCGGCCCAAAGCTCGCATTGGCGATCATGGGCGCGATGAGCGCGGGCGAGCTGCACGACGCGATCGCGCGCCAAGACAAGAACGCGTTCAAGGGCATCAGCGGCGTCGGAAAGAAGACCGCCGAACGGATGCTCGTCGACCTGCGCGACAAGCTCGATTTCGCCGCGACGGGGCAGACCGGCGTTCGGCTTCGTGCCGTGCCGAGCCAGCCGGGTTCCCCCACGGACACCGTAGTTGGTGCCCTGATTAACATGGGATACAAGCGTGGAGAGGCGGAAGCGGCCGTCGGAGGCGTGATCAATGCGTCCGGCGACGAGAACGTCGAGGGCTTGTTGCGGGCCGCATTGTCGGTGCTGTCATGACCAACATGGAAGCCAGAGCAAACGAGACTTTGAACACAGACGAGCAGTCGAACGATCGCACGCTCGACCGAAGCTTGCGCCCAAGCCAGTTCGAGGATTTCGTCGGCCAAGAGCAAATCAAAGACAACCTCCGGGTGTTCGTGCAGGCCGCACGGCAACGTCGCGAACCGATCGACCACACGCTGTTCTGCGGCCCCCCAGGACTCGGCAAGACCACCCTGGCCTTAATCCTCGCCTCGGAGCGAGGCGTGACGCTGCATTCGGCTTCGGGCCCCGCGATCGAGCACAAAGGCCAGCTTGCGGCGCTGCTTACCAAGCTCGAGCCGAACGACGTCCTGTTCATCGATGAAATCCATCGGCTCAACGCAAGCGTGGAGGAGAACCTGTACACGGCAGTCGAGGACTTTCGCATCGACATCGTCAACGGCGACGGACCGTACGCCCAAACCCTGCAATTGCCGTTGGCGCCGTTCACTCTGGTCGGAGCCACGACACGGACGGGCCTCCTCACCAATCCGATGCGCTCCCGCTTCGGCTATGTCGCACGACTCGACTACTATCCGGACGATGCACTTCGTCTGATCATCGAGAGAAGCGCAAGCCTGCTCGGTCTATCGCTGAGCAAAGAGGCAGGCCACGAGCTGGCTCGGCGCTCGCGCGGCACGCCACGAATTGCCAACCGGCTCCTTCGGCGCGCACGGGATTTCGCCGAGGTGCTCTCGGACGGTAAAGTCGACGGGACGAGCGCGCGTGAAGCGCTGGTACGTCTCGACGTCGATGAGGCGGGTCTCGACCAAATGGATCGACGCTACCTGAGCGTCATCATCGACCACTACGATGGCGGTCCAGTCGGCATCGAAACTCTGGCGGCCGCGCTCAGCGAGCCGAGGGACACACTCGAGGACGTGTACGAACCGTATCTCCTTCAGCGTGGCTTCCTGGCCCGCACGGCGAGGGGCCGAGTCGCGACTCGTCATGCGTTCGAGCACCTCGGCAAGAAGCTCCCGAAGGGTCGGCAAAGCGGTCTGTTCTGATGGATTCGGCGTCACGTCGGGCCGACGAGGGCCTCCTCGCCTGGATCGAGCGTTGGTCGCCGGCCGACGGAGAGTCGTGGTCGCTGTGGCGGCGCTCTCTCTCCGCGAGGCAACTGAGCGATGCCTTGTTTCCACTGCAGTCTGCTCTGTCCGGGCTCCTTGCCTTCAGGCACCTCGAGAACCACCCGCTCGCCACATCGATGGTGGACTTTCGCCCGCACCTCGCTTCGGTGCACCTGACATACGGCTGGGCCCTCGAACTGATCGAGACCCTGCGCCAGCCGAGTGGGCAGGAGCTTTCGGAACCGGAAGCATCTCTGCTGGAGCTGGAGCGCTCCCTCGCAGACGCACGCCACGTGAGCGAACGGCTCCTCGACTTGCCGCACGTGGACGCTGCGGCCTTTCAGGCGAGCAGCGATCTATTCTTGCGTGACCTCTCACGAAACGCGTTCTTCCGACCGCCGGAGCCATTGGAGTTTTCGAACGTGGCTGCGCTCGTTGGACCGGAGGGGCTCGCGTCTCCGTTCGATGGCTGGCGGAGCGACAGTGCGAAGACCGCTACCGCAATTGCCTTTCTGACTCTGTTGCGAAGCCATCGATGCCTTGGTGTCGCGGACCGTCAAATAGGGGAAGCCGAAGGCCTCGCGCGCGCGCACGTCCTGGTGGCTGGCGTGCGGCGCGATCTCCGCGCGCTCACGCACTTTCTCCTCGTCCAAGGCGTGGAGTCGTTCGCGGACGAGCTCGAGGCCCGCTTGCTCACGGTGGACGCCGGAGACATTTCTGGGGTTCGTGCCGACATGACGAACGCGTCGAACGAGCTCAAAGAGCTGCGGGACGCCGTCGAAACCGTCGCGATGGAGATCCATGGCAAGGTTCGGGCACAGCTCGACGAGCCGCTTCCCTCGATGACGGACGGCGCGATCGCGCTTCCCTCGGAACGTCTGAGAAACGGGATCCGCGAAGTTCGAACGACTTTGAAAGACGCAGCGAAGCGTCTTCGACACGTGGCCGAGCTCGATCGCGTCGACGGCGAGACAGCTCGGGAGAGCGAGCGCGTTCGCGTCGACCTGACGCAGGACACCTGGGCGTTCCGCCTCATCGTGCGAGCTTTTCTTGCGAAGGCTGCGGTGGCTGCGCCGGGGCGCGACGACTGGCACGAGGAGCCGAGTGTCGCGTTCATCGGCGAGTTCGTTCGACACTTCCGGGTGTTTGGCCCGCGTCTCGCCAAGGGCACGAGCTACCCTCATCGGGGTGCGCTGACCCGAGCGGTGAGCGCATTGAGCCGTCGCGACGGCGTCGATGCCGAGACCCTCGACCATGCCGTCAGGGAATGTGAGCGCTTCGCGGAACATCTTGAAGGCGTACTCGGGCAAGCCCCGCAATCACTGCTCGCGCCGTTCGACAAGCAGCAGGCAGCGATTGAGCTGCGGGGCTACCTCGCTGCAGCGAGCGAGCGAACGGCGAGCAGCCAGGGGGCGGCCGGAGCCTTCGGGGCGTTTGACCCCAGCCGAGCCAAAGCCGGTTAGACCACGAAGCCGAACGCCGCGAGGGTTCGCTCGATCACCCAGAACGCGGCCAGGGATCCGATGACGTAAGCCGGGACGACCGGGTTCTCGCGCCATCGGACCGGGATTGCGGGCCCAAGCAGCGCATAGGCGCCGCCGGCGGCAAGGATGACTCCGAGTTGCCCAAGCTCGAGGCCGAGATTGAATCCGAGCAAGGCGAGCGGGATCTCCTGGGCCGGAAGGCCGGCGTCGAACAGCACGGAGGCGAAGCCGAGACCGTGGAGTAGTCCGAGTGAGCCCGGGAGCGTCCAGGGGTGCCGCCAGACGAGGCCGTGGCGGCCCGATTGGATCTCGAGAGCGAGGACGACGATCGTCATGGCGATCATCGCTTCGACGAGCGCCTGGGGGACGCTGAGGATCCCGAGGACGGAGAGCGCGAGGGTCAGGCTGTGGCCGAGCGTGAAGGCGGTGACGGCTGCGATCAGGCGCCGATGCCACCCGAAGAGGATCATCAGCCCGAGCACGAAGGTAAGATGATCCCAACCGGTGAGAAGGTGCTCGACGCCAAGCGAAAGGTACTCGATGAATGAATGCGATTGGTCCTCGGGTGCACTGATCGTCGTCTCCGCGTTTCCGGCGTCGAGGATGACGTGATGAACGTCGCCATTGCGGCGCACGAAGCGAAACACCACGTTGACCGAGGAGTCTTCGAAACCGTCGACGGAGATTCGTGCGCCCAGCATGTCCGGAGACTCGCAACGAAGCTCGATCGTTTCGGTGAATGCGCTGCGAGCGTCGTCCACCTCTCGCAATGGGGGGCCGACCGCAGTGCAAGTCTCGGGTATACGAGGGCGGAGTGACTGGCCAGTCGGGCGCGTCATCGGCGCGCGCCAGCGCATGATCCAGCCATGGTCTTCGGCAGGCTCGAACGACAGGACCGACGGCGCCATCGGATGTGCGCGCGCGGCGTGAGGGGCAAGTGCGGCGAGAAAGACGCCGCAAAGAAGAAAGGCGCGCGTCATGGCAGCCTCTCGACATGGACGGTGTACTCGTCGCGAAGCGCATCCATCCGCTCTTCCCGTAGCTCTTCGCGAATGTCGCGGAGCAGGTCAGCGCGGACTTCGGGGCCAATCAGATCGAGCGATGGGACATAGTCAGGCTCTCGGGATATCACCTTGATGAAGTGGAGCCCGTACACGGACGAAACAGGGCCCCGCCAAACACCGAGGACGTCCTCCTCGAGGAGAGAGGCCAAGTCGTCGCCATACTCGGCGCGAACCTTGGAAGGGGTGGCGGACTGCTCGCTTCGGAGTCCTGGCAAGGGATCGCCGAGGCCCTTCGGGGAGGCCCCCTCGAGTTTCGCGAGGCGATCCCGCATGGCGCTCGCCTCTGCGGCGAGAGCCTCTCCGCGCTTGGAGCCGCTCAGGAACACCTGTTGAAAGCGAACGCTCCCTTCGCGCTCGAAGCGCTCGGCGTTCTCTTGGCTGTACTCGACGAGGTCCCTCCGCGTCGGCATCCGGTCATCGGGTACGTACGCAAGGGCCTCGCGCGCGCGGTAAAGCAAACGGGCGCGGACGATCGGATCGTGCCCGTGCATGTCCATGTCGAGCGCCCGACGATAGAGCTCGGAGTCGCTCTCGGTCGACTCGGGCTCGATGAAGCGCATGTTGCGAACGAGATGGCTGTAGACGATCGGATCTCGTCGGTCCCAGCCGTGGCGTCGCGTTTCGTTGAGAAGAATCGCCTCCCGGGTCGATCTATCGATCTCCGCTTGGCTTGCGGCCAGAGGAACACGAACCGTGATCTCGGGTCCGTCGGACTGGCGACGGTCCAAGAGCGCCTTGCCGCCGAACAGCAAGCCGCCGATCAAGAAATAATGAAGCAGGGCTCGCAGCATCAACCGGGTGGTTGATACCAGATCGGCGAGGTCCAGGCGCGCTCTTGAATGGAGGTCTCGACGCGAGGAACGCAGCAGCGGGCCTCTGCGGCCGGAAGGCTGGTCGGGTCGGAACAATCGACCGCCTCACACCACTCGACGTTCAGGCCGGCGGCCGGATCACAGCAGTCACAGAGATACGAGTTTCCGGACGAAGTCTGGGTCTCGACGCACTGCTCGTAGTTCCACTCGCTGCAATCGTAGTCGGCAGCTGAGCATTGCCAGGTCGTCCAACGACAGGTCGGGTTCTCGATGACACGCGTGTAGTAGTAGGCGCGCTGCGACGGATCGAAGTCGGGGTCCTCCCAGACGCTGCAGAGGTCGCTCGCGCCGTCGCCCAGCGGAGCGCAGGTGTTGAGGTCGACGCTCGCGCCATTGTCGGGTTCGCCGGCTACCTCGTAAACTTGGATCTGCTGCTCCCCGCCTTCGAGCCAGCCTTTGATGACCTGGATGCGCTGAAGGGGGGCGCCCGTGGGGTCCTGCCTTGCGGATACGACGAACTTCGGTCCGCCCTCACCAACCTGAGTGCCGAGTCGGCCGCCCATCGGGACGCCGCCTGCATACCCCTGGGCCGCCAGGTCCTCAGCCGAGCAGAGGTCATCCGGATACTCCCACCCGCCGAACATGCGTACGACGATGCGCGGACCGCTCGTGCCGAAGGTCTCTTTCCTGCGGAAGGCCGAGAAGATCGAATCGCGTGCGTTCTCTTCGGCCCAGACGGCGGTGAGTCCACCGCCGCTCAGGTATTCGATGTCGGGGAAGCCCACGGGCGCAGGCAGAAAGCGATTCGGCTGTCCGGCGCCGCCGTGCCCCTTGAAATCGTCTTCGGCGACGAGGCCCGGGGCAGAGATGTGCGTGTCCGTCGCCGCCGTGATGCCGTACTCGAAGGGATTGACGCCTAGCGTGTCCTCGAGCTTCATGCCTTCGCCGTAGGCGTAGCGGAGGAATCCTTTCGGATTCGGCGGGGTGATCCGGTTCAGGTTCGTGGCGGCGAGGGTCGCGAACGGAATGACCTCGAATCCACAGAGCTCGTCCGAGTTCGACTCGCCCGGGAGACACTCGGATGCCCCTTTGTGCTGGTAGAGCTCGATGACCGGCTCTAGTTGCAGTCGGAGCTCTGCATACTCCGCCGTGAACGGCTGCCCGTCGGCCATCCTGTTCTCGAAGTAGATGCCGTCGGAGAGGTTGGTGTTGTGCGGGATGGCAAGGACGTCGCAGCCATTGTCCGGATCGAGGCACTCTTCCTTCAAGCGCGCCCAGAGGTCTTCCGCATAGGGCTCGTCGAAGTAGCTGTAGGGGAGCTCCGTGACGTTCGTGTCCTTGAACATGACGTTGCGGTGAAGATTCCGCGAGGCCGGTCCACTACTCCACTCGTAGCCCGGAAACGTGGTGAATTGGCAGCTCGCGCTACGGTCGTAGGCAGCCTCTGCCTTCTCGATGATGTCTCCCCAGACGTCCATGCCCGCATCGATGCAGAACACGCCGTCGGGACCACAGAGCTCGGGATACCGCACGAGATCCGGCGGGAACGCTGTGAAGCCGTTGATCTCGACGAACGAGCGGCCGACCTCCTCGGCTGTGGCGTCGAACTCTTGGGCCGTGCGGTAGTCCCTGCACTGCCGACTCTCGTAGCCCATCGCCTCGGGGTCGTTGCATACCTTGATGGTTCCGAGAAACTCGGCGTGGTCGCTCAGTGTGACGAAGTCGAGGGGCCGGTCGATCTGCGCCATCCGCGTTGGCGTCCCGTCCTCTTCGTAGGGCTGCAGCGTGATCGGCTCGCCACGCGCGAACGCGTAGGCGTCGTCTTGGGTCGTGCGCGTGCCTTGCATGTTGGCATCGAACGAGAGCTCGGTGTGGATGTGGGTGTCACCCCAATACACCTGACGGAGCTCGTCGAAGTCGGAGCAGCGGCCGGGGCGGTCGACGAAACCGCCATCGTCGTTGGAGCAAGCGGGTGAAACTAGAATGAACAGCGCGCCAAGGGACGCGATCAAGCTACGGGGCATCGCTGGAAACTAGTGGAACTGGCCGATAATGCAATAGTGGCTAGAGCTCGACCTCGCCCCGAAAAACGAAGCGCGCGGGGCCCTGCATGAGCACGCTGTCGCCTGCGGCGCCCACCGTGATCAGGAGCGCGCCTCCAGGCAGGCGGATTTTGAGCTGCTCATCACGCCGGGCGCGGCCGGTTTCGACGGCTGCTACAGCCGCTGCGCAGGCTCCCGTTCCGCAAGCCTGCGTCCAACCAGCGCCGCGTTCGAGGACATCGAGCCGCATGGTGTTGCCCACGTGCTCGGAGACAAAGCCGACGTTGACGCCTTCGGGAAAGTGAGGGTCGAGCTGCACGGCCGGGCCGATG
>Ga0316194_10000200_pt1 | contig 34999 bp, 26 predicted proteins | sample CroRivsedime1_MG_FD_204936 | JGI IMG/M metagenome (GOLD analysis project Ga0316194, IMG submission 204936) | Coastal sediment microbial communities from Maine, United States - Cross River sediment 1 | ecosystem: Environmental > Aquatic > Marine > Coastal > Sediment | place: USA: Maine...
AACCGGGCTTGATGAGCGAGGCTCCTTTGGGCAGTCTCACGATGCACACATTGAGGAAACTACCCACCGCCGCACCCACAGCAAAGACCCAAAATCCGAGAATCGTACTCGCCACATTCATACCTTCAGCTACTCCATCCAGTGGACTCCAGCAATATTGTCTGGATCACTCTAAAGCATGAATCGTACCAAGGTTACGATTACGTCAGTGGTCAGTTGTGGTGGTTAATCATTTGTAGAGGGGTTTTCTTTATATCCACACGTTTTCTCCGGACAAGCCAGGTATTCTTCCCCCTTGCTGCTCCGGACCACCAGGTAAGCATTGCCGCAGGTGGGACAACCTTTGTCAACCGGTCGTGACCAGGAGATAAATCGGCACTTGGGATAACGAGTGCAGCCGTAAAATCTTTTCCCACGTTTGGACGCTCGTTCCGCCAATTCCCCGTCGCACTCCGTTTGCGGACAGGCAACCCCAGTACCGATGGGTCGAGTGTTGCGGCAACGCGGATAGTTTTCGCAGGCCAGGAAAGAGATACCCTGGCGACTTTTACGGATTACGAACCGCCCGTCGCACTTATCGCAAACTTCGTCCGTGTATTGGACAGTTTTTTCTTTCTCCTCTCCCTTTTCGTTTTGCAGCGAGCGTGTATTCTTGCACTCGGGGTACCCGGTGCAGGCCAAGAAAGGCCCAAACCGTCCATTTTTAGCTACCATGTCCCGACTGCACAATTCACATGTGCCCCGAACATCTCCTTCCGCCGCCGCCTGAATCTTGCCCTTGCTGTCTCGGGCGAAGTTCTTGCTGTTCTTGCACGTTGGATATCCGGAGCAGGAAAGAAACAATCCGTTTTTGCCCCAACGAATATGCATCTTTTTGCCGCACTTTTCACAGTCGAGCTCTGTTGGTAGCCCCTCCCTCTTCACATCAATCATTTCTGTTTGGGCCCGTTCCACCGCCTGGTGAAACTGCTGATAGAAGTCTTCAATCACCTGGAGCCAGCCCTGATTGCCGGTCTCCACCTGATCCAGCTTTGCCTCCATCTGGGCTGTAAAAGCCACATTCAGAACCTCCGGAAAGTTGGCAACCAGCAGGTCATTCACCAGCATCCCCAGCTCTGTTGGCTTGAATCGTCTCTTTTCCTTGATGGTATATTCCTTTTTCTGAATAACCTGCATAATACTGGCATAGGTGCTTGGCCGGCCAATACCTTTCTCTTCCAGTTCTCTTATCAGCGAGGCTTCCGTGAAGCGCGGTGGCGGCTGGGTGAAGTGTTGTTTGGGTTCCACCTTCACCAATTTCAAAGACTTTCCCTCCTCCAGGTCTGGGAGTTTCGACTCTTCTTCCAACCCACCCTCACCGTTGTCCGAACCTTCAATGTAGATCTGCATGAATCCGGGAAAGCGGAGCACAGTCCCGCTGGCTCGCAGCATTAGCTCACCTGCAGCAATGTGCATGATCGTCTGATCCAACTGCGCCGGGCTCATTTGACTGGCCACGAACCGTTTCCATATCAGTTCATAAAGTGCCAGTTCATCTTTCTTGAGAGAAGCCGCCATCTGTTCGGGGGTCCGAGTCACCGAGGTTGGCCGAATGGCCTCATGGGCATCCTGGGTACCTTTGCGGCTCCGGTACACGGGGGCCTTTTTGGGAACATACTCTGTCCCCAGGTTGTCCCGTATCCAGGTCCGAGCCGCCGTCACCGCCTCCTTGGCAAGCCTGGTGGAGTCTGTCCGCATATAAGTTATGAGACCCACAGCACCCTCTTTGCCCAGCTCAACTCCTTCATATAAACGCTGGGCGATGGCCATGGTCCGCTGCGCGGTGTACCTCAGCTTGCGTGCTGCCTCTTGTTGCAGGGTACTGGTAATAAACGGCGGTGCAGGGCTGCGGCTCCGTTTCTTTTTCTCAACTTTTTCCACCTGGTAGCTGGCTTGCTCGAGGACCGTCACCAACGCCGACGCCTGTTCTTGGTTGACTATTTTTACTTTCTTGCCAGCTTTTCCCCACAACCGCGCCTCAAATTGCGGCTTTACCTCCCCTTCCAACAGGGCGGTGATTGTCCAGTACTCCTCACTATCGAAAGCCAGGATTTCATGTTCCCGTTCGCATATGAGCCTGAGGGTCACTGATTGAACGCGACCGGCGCTTAGACCACGACTGATCTTGTCCCAGAGAATGGGGGAAATCTGATAGCCCACCAGCCGATCCAACAGCCTCCTGGCCAGTTGGGCCTCGAATTTCTGCTGGTGAAGTTCTCCAGGTTGCTTCAAGGCGTTCTCAATAGCATTGCGGGTTAGTTCGTTGAAAAGAACTCGGTAAATCTCCTTTTTAGAAGAACGCAGTTCCTCGGCAATGTGCCAGGCGATGGCCTCACCCTCCCGATCAGGATCCGGGGCCAGGTAAATGCTGTCAGCTTGCGCAGCCGCTTTTCTCAGTTCGCGAATGACTTTTTCCTTGCCTTTGATTACTTGATAGTGCGGCTCGAATTTGTTCTCGATATTGATTCCCAACTCATTCGCGGGAAGATCTTTAACGTGTCCCACGGAAGCTCTAATATCGAAACGATCGCCAAGATAGCGACTGAGAGTCCGCGCTTTGGTGGGAGATTCAACGATCAGTAGTGACTTGCCCATTCATTATCCTCGATACTTTCTCTTGTTATGAGTCCGCTGGAGTAATGGAGTGTTGGAGTACTGGAGTAGTGCAATAAATGCTACCTCTATATGTCCCAATACTCAATTACTCCAACACACCACTACTCCATTTCCACTGTGACCCTAAATATAACAACTAAAATGAAACTGACCAGCTAACTGTGAAAATCTCGGGTAAAAAAAGTACCCGGGAGCTGTTTGACGAGCCCTCTGATCTCCAAACGCAACAGCAGTTCAGCTGTTTGGGAAACGCTAAATTCTAATTGACGAGCAATGGCATCGATGTGCACAGGATCCATGCCCAGTAACTCCCAGAGCTGCTTCTCTCTTTCACTCAGCTCGGGATGTAAACTCGTCGGGGAACCTTTTCTCACCACCGCCTCAACCGGAGACCTGGCAGCGACCATGGGCAGGAGCTCTTCAATAATATCCTCTGCTCTCTCCACCAACTTGGCCCCCTCTTTTATCAAACGGTGAGTCCCCTCAACTCCTGGCCGGTCAATGGGACCAGGTACTGCGAAAACTTGACGGCCCTGTTCCAATGCCATTCTGGCAGTAATGAGTGATCCGCTTTTTGCTGCGGCTTCCACTACCACCACACCCAAAGAGAGGCCGCTGATGATCCGGTTTCGTACTGGAAAATTCCCTGGTTCTGGTGGGGTACCCAGCGGGAATTCACTGATAATTGCTCCTGAGGCAGCAATTTGCTGCGACAACTTTAGATTTTCCGCCGGATAAACCACGTCCAGTCCGGTCCCCAATACGGCTAGGGTTCTGCCTCCCCCTTTTAAGGCTCCCAGGTGGGCAGCGCTATCTATACCACGTGCCATTCCGCTCACCACGGTCCACCCCTGCCATGCCAACTCACGACAGAGCTTTTTGCAAACGTTCAGACCGTAAGCTGAGGCTTGCCGCGACCCTACCACAGCCACTGACCGCTCATCTTCCTGTAACAGCGTGCCTTTCACATAAAAAAGAGGTGGCGGGTCCGCAATGTTCGACAAAAAGGGAGGATATTCCTCTGTGCCCCATTGAATCATGCGAATGCCTAGGGAACGCAGACGAAGCATTTCCTTTTCGGCAGTCTCTATGAGCGCTCGGGACCCAATGGCATCAATGGACCCCTTCTTCAATCCCGGAACCTGCTCCAGATGGCTCCGGCGAGCGGTGAATACTCGATCAGGGCTACCAAAACGCTGAATCAACCGGTGAAATGTCCTGGCACCAATACCCGGCACGAGAGTTAACGCCAGCCAGCCCAGATCCGCATCCATACCAAATTACCTGCAAGCTCCAGAGCTTCCCTTTTGGATTAGGGATAATGAACCTGCATTATTCATTGAGGTTCCAATTAAAAAAGGGGCCATGCAAGCTGGATTCCCAGCTCCATGGCCCGCAGGAAATGCTTATGGCGATGGGCCGACTACTCTCCGGTTATGAGCCTTACGCGCTCTCCTGGGGTAAACTCGGTCAAGGCTTTGATAACTATAGTCGCGGCTGTCTCCTGCTCCACTGCCAACACTAGCAACTCACCGATGGGTTGAATGCTGAGGACGATTTCTTCGTCCTTAGAAGTCAGTGCCTTTGGTTCTTGAAAAACTTCAAAGCGGTGTCCTGCTTTAATCTCGTCATTTGCTCCGAGATCAATGAAGACGATCTGTCGATGAGCTATGAGGAACGTCCCCCATTCTGCCAGAATGATGTTGCCCTCTATGGGTTCAGCACCTGGTTTTAGGGCGATCTCTTCAGACCTTTTCTTATAGGGCATCAACTTATCATTGGCGCTCATTTCTTGAAAGGAACTGATAACCACAGCTTTTGCATGGTCCGGCGCCACCAGGACAACCTCTAGAACACCCAGCATTGTGTTCAGGTATCCCACGTCTTTTTTGGTGATGGGGTGTTTGAATAATAAAGAGGTTCTAAAAACGAAGAACCGCTCACCCACTTCGGGTTGGGCTCCCTCGCGGAACTGTACGTAAATCTTGTCGGCCGCACCGATCAGTGTCCTCTGACGCTTTCCACCCAGAATGAAACCCTTTCCTTCAGGCACGAAGGGGGTGATGAACCCCACCTGATCGATCTCCGAGAAGCTTATAGTGGGAACTTTGGGCGGTGGAGGTGGAGACGGTGGAGGTGGCGTAACCTCTTCAACCACGGGTGCTTTTTCAACCACGGCTGTTTCTGCAACGGCAGTGCCTTCTTCATAGTATCTTGCCACCTCATAATAGACTCGCAGCTCAGTGCCAGGGTAGATCCAATGAGGATTGGTGATGTGGGGGTTCATCTGCCAGACTTTGGGCCAGACCCAGGGATTGGCATAAAGGTCTTGGCAAATATCCCAAAGCGTGTCACCCTTCACAACCACATGAATATAGGTTTCTTGATCAGCCTGGCCGTAAGGAGTTGCCTCTTGAGCCCTCACGTGGGAAGTTTGCGTGAAAGCCAAGAGCAACGTGCCCACCATCAAGCAGATAAGGATTGTTCGTTTCACGGTTGACCTCTCCTCTGTTTAGGGGGCGTCGGTTTTTTTGACAGCTACCTTTTTTATGTCCGGTCTTCTAACCTGTGACCAATACACATATTTTTTCTATGTGTCAACCATGATGACCTAGCAAAAAACATACCTGCTTAGGACCGGAGCAAGCGCATCTATTGTATTATCTTGATATGATTAGTTTTTAGTTATCTTACCGAACGAGGGTCACACGTGGGTTACGTTTCATCTTGTCTTTGTTCATGAATGATTCTGCGGCTTTTGACGATACCGAGTACACAAAGGAAATGTTCGAATGCTATTTGCTCTCTGTACTCTTTGTGCCCCTTATGGTTAAACACGTATCTCCATGTACCAACCAAAAGATATCGCGGCTAAAAGCCGCTCCCACAGCCAGCACTACTCTCTCAGAGTGCCCTTTACGACCTTTTGTGTTCGCGTTGATATATACTGCCTCTGTGGAACGTAGATAAGTCTTAACTCTATGCGCCATGCGCTTTGCGTTTACTAGCTCTTCGCCGTGGCTCGCACTCGAGTGTTGGCAAACTTGGCTTCCCAGGCGATCAGTATTGGACTGGCAACAAAGATGGATGAGTAGGTACCCACCACCACTCCCACAAGAAGGGCAAAGGCAAAATCATGAATCACCCCGCCACCCAGGATGAAAAGGGCGGTTACCACAGCTAGAGTTGTTCCTGAGGTAAGAATGGTACGACTGAGAGTCTGATTTATGCTGTCGTTGACTACTTCCGCAAATTCACGCCGTTTGCCCTTACGCAGATTCTCCCTGATCCGATCGAAAACTATAATGGTATCGTTGAGAGAGTAGCCGATAATGGTAAGCAGGGCAGCTACTACGGTAAGATCAAATTCCTTGTTGGTAATGGCAAAGGCGCCCACGGTAATCATCACATCGTGGATGAGGGCGCTCACCGCCCCGAGGGCGTATTTGAGCTTCAGAAACCAACAACAGACCAGGGTGATCACGAGGGCCGCCACGATGAGCATGGGGATGGGCGTGCCTACCTCGCGCAGGCCCAATACTCCCAGAAATAACGCCCCGGCCATAATGCCCGCCGGCATCAACTTTTGCTCAAATCTCCACGAGATGTAGATGGCGATCAGAAGCAGGGCATAGTAGATGGCCAGAAGCGCCTTCTGGCGCAAGTCCTTGCCCACCTTTGGTCCCACCATCTCTACCCTTTCAACTGTCACGGTATTTTCACCATAGATTCGCTCCAGATTGTCCTTCACCTCCTTGCTGACGTTGGCCAGCTCTGATCTGGATACATCGGTGCGAATGAGAAATACATTTTCTCCCTCACCGCCAAAGTGCTGGATGGCGCTACGGTCCAACCCTATGGGCTTCAATCCCTCCCTAATCTTGTCGGCATTGGTGGGGCTGCTGAACCTCAATTGAACAACGGTGCCGCCGGCAAAATCAATGCCGAAAAGACTTGTGCCGCGCCAGATAAGGGCAGCAAGCCCGATGAGAATCACTATCAGTGACAAAGTGAAAGCAAACTTACGCCGACCAACAAAATCAATGTTGATGCCCGGTTTGATAAACTCCATAATTTCCCTCTGTTAGTACCGTCTATGCAACAGGATAAATGCCTAAAGTGAGCTAAAGTGCCTAAAATGTCTAAAATCTAAAGACAAGACAGCCAACGGGTGCTCAGATGCTTAACGTCTTCATTCGCCTTTTTTGCAGCAAGTAATCAAACAACAGCCTGGTTCCAAAAATGGCGGTGAACATGCTGGCGGCAATGCCCAGGCTCAGCGTAACGGCAAAGCCTTTCACGGGACCGGTGCCGAATTGTAATAATACCAAAGCGGCAATCAGGGTGGTGACGTTGGCGTCCACAATTGTCCAAGTGGCTCTGCTGTAGCCGGTGTCCAGGGCTGCCCGCGGCGTCTTACCCAGCCGCAATTCTTCCCGCACCCTCTCAAAAATCAAAACATTGGCGTCAACCGCCATACCGATAGTGAGAATTATACCGGCGATGCCCGGTAAGGTGAGGGTGGCACCAAAACCAGCTAACGCCGCCATAATCAAGATAATATTGAGGATCAGGGCCAGATCGGCGATGATTCCGGAGCCGCCGTAGTAAATAACCATGAATACCACCACCAGCACACCACCCACTGCCATGGAGATAAGCCCTTTACGTATGGAGTCTCTTCCTAGAGATGGCCCCACGGTACGCTCTTCGAGTATTTGCACTGGAGCGGGCAATGAACCAGCACGGAGCACCACGGCCAGGTCTTTGGCCTCATCCATGGTGAACTGGCCCTCGATTACGGCGTTGCCCCCGCTGATGCGATCCTGGATAACAGGGGCAGAATAGACATTGCCGTCGAGCACAATGGCCAGCCGCTTCTTGACGTTCTCCCCAGTGATTTTCTCAAAGAGTTTGCCGCCTCGATCGTCGAAGCTCAAGGAAACGTAGGGACGATTGTATTGGGTATCAATGCGTACCTCGGCATTGGTTAGATATTCGCCGGTGAGTAAAGTGCGGTCCTTGAGCAGGTAGGCATTGCGCCTCACTTGACCGGTGACCGGGTCGACTTTACGGCTGTAGTAGATTTTGTCACCGGCGGGTACTCTACCCTTCAGAGCCTCTTCAACACTCCGTTGCTCATCCACCAGCTTGAATTCCAGCAGGGCCGTCTTGCCGATAAGGTCAATTGCCCGCTGTGGATCTTTGATGCCGGGCAACTGGATCAAGATACGGTTTTCCCCCTGGGTTCGGATGTCCGGCTCACTAACTCCAAATTGGTCAATACGGTTGCGGATGGTCTCCAAGCCCTGGTCTACTGCCAGCTTTTTTATATGGCGCACCTGGCTTTCCTCAATCCTGAAGAGAACCTGGAGTTGGTCTTGGGCCAATGTACGGTCTGTCACCTCTAAAAGAGGAAACTTATCCTTCATGAGGTCAGCGACCTGCTGCCAGTCTTGTTCCTTCGGCAGGAGCAACCTTACCCCATCCCCACCTTGTCGTTCAACCAGGCGGAACCGGATGTGTGCGGTGCCCAGTTCACCTTTAATCTCCTGAGCCAGACGCTCCACCGTATTTTCCACCGCCTTATCATTTTCCACCTCCAGAATCAGATGCATTCCACCCTGGAGGTCCAAACCGAGGTTAATCTTCTTATCGGGAAAGAATTTAACCCACCATTCAGGCAGCTCTTTGCCCAGGCTAGGTAGCAGATAGACTAACGCTACCACAAGAACCGCCAGCACGAGAGCAGCACGCCATCTCATATCCTTCACGCTAACCTTCTCCTCTCACAGTAAGTTTTTAGTCCGGGTAAAATAGTCGAATATCAGCAAAGCCCAACGTGCCTAGTTTATTTCTGCTTGCGGCCTGCTGCGCCAAGCGCTATGCCTTTGGCGGCAAACCTCCTGAGCTCTCCTACTTTTTGTTTGGCTCCGGCTCTTGGGCCGCCGTACCGGCAATGTAGCCTCGCCCCACTTTCACCCGTATCTTTTCGGCGATTTCCAAAGTTACCACCTTTTCGGTGAGACCGGTGACTTTGCCATGCAGTCCGCCAACAGTTACCACCATGTCACCCCTCTTGAGGGCGGCTAGTACTTCTCGGTGCTTCTTCTGCTTTTTCTGTTGAGGTCGAATCAACAAAAAATAAAAAATGGCAAACATTAGCAGCAGAGGCACCAAAGCGGCGAAGCCGCCCCCCTGGGCACCACCGCCCCCGGTCCCTCCGACACCCATGGCATATGCCAGGCCTGTCCAATTCATAAATATCCTCCTCGTGTTTAAACCCTAACGTTGCAAACCAACACCGGCTAAAATCGCTAAGCTCGCACCAGAGTGGGCCAACTGATCATACCCATTTCTCATTGCAGCTTTAGCCACCGGTTTAAACCTGGCGCAGTTGATAAAAGTGCGCCCTGAACTCCTTGAAAGTACCAGCCGCAAGCGCTCGTCGCATCTGCCGCATCAGCTCCAAGAAATACCACAAATTGTGAATGGTGTTGAGTCGATAGGCCAGAATTTCCTTGGCCATAAACAAATGACGTAGATACGCCCGACTGTAATGCCTGCACGTATAACAGGTGCACAGTTCATCAATGGGCATGTCCTCGTCTCGGTGCTGGTTGTTCTTGATGATTATCCGCCCGCGGCTGGTGAAGAGCATACCATTGCGCGCGTTGCGGGTGGGCAGCACGCAATCAAACATGTCCGCCCCCAGCCCCACTAGTTCCACAAGGTCCTCCGGCATGCCAACACCCATAACATAGCGCGGCTTGTCCACTGGCAACTGCGGTAGACACGCCGCCGCCACCTCCAGCATTGCCTCTCTGGGTTCTCCGACACTCAAGCCGCCAAGAGCGTAGCCAGGAAAATCCATTTCCGTGAGTCTTTCAAGACAAGCGTGCCTGAGTTCTGTTGACATGCCTCCTTGAACAATGGCAAACAGAGCCTGATCTTTCCTGGTTTTCGCCTCCCGACAGCGATGGGCCCACCGCACGGTGCGCTCCATGGAGGCCTGAACGTATTCGCGGGTAGCCGGATAGGGGGTGCACTCGTCCAGACACATAATGATGTCAGCTCCGAGAGCCTCCTGGATCTGTATCGCCCGTTCCGGAGTAAGAAAATAACGTGAGCCGTCCAAATGGGATTGGAAGGCCACGCCTTCCTCACTAATCTCACGAGTTGGCGCCAGGCTGAAAACCTGATAGCCGCCGCTGTCGGTAAGCAGAGGCCCGTCCCAGTGCATGAACCTGTGCAGCCCGCCAACCGTTTGTATGAGATCAGCCCCCGGCCGTAACCAGAGATGGTAAGTGTTGGCAAGTACTATCCTGGCGCCAAGGGAGTGCAAATCCTCAGGAGTTAGCCCCTTTACCGTACCTCTTGTCCCCACCGGCATGAACACTGGTGTGCTCACCACACCGTGAGGTGACCGGATCTCCCCCAAGCGGGCTCCGGTACTATTTTGCTTCCAGAGATGAAACTCCACAGCTGAGATTACTCGATAAACATGGCATCGCCATAGCTGTAAAACCGATATCGCATCCGGATAGCTTCAGCATATGCTTTTAGCAGAAGGTCGCGTCCAGCCCAAGCCGAAACGAGCATGACCAAGCTCGAACCCGGTAAATGAAAATTGGTAAGCAGCCTATCGATGACCTGAAAACGATACCCGGGGTAAATCAAGAGGTCGCACCAACCACTTCCTGGTCTCACCTGCCCATTGCTCGCTGCAAACTCCAGGGCTCGTACCGTAGTGGTACCTACTGCCACCACCCGGTTGCCGTTCTCCTTGGCGCCATTAACGGCCTGCGCTGTTTCTTGGGGAATCTCAAAGAATTCCTCCTGCAACCGGTGCTGGCGAATATCCGATACCCGAACCGGCTGAAAGGTGCCAAAACCCACATGCAACGTCAAAGTAGCAAGGATTACACCTTTCTTTTTCAGACGGTTGAGAAGTTCTTCCGTGAAATGTAGTCCGGCCGTCGGCGCAGCTACCGCTCCAGGCTTTGTGGCGTAAATGGTCTGGTAGGCCCGGCCATCGTCAACCTTGACTGCCCCACCGTTGCGACGAATATAAGGTGGCAAAGGAACGCACCCTGTGCTTTCCAGAATCTCCAGCAAAGGTCGGTCATCAACAAATTCTACCCGCGTCTGACCCTCAACCGCTTGCTCGTAGACCCTGGCCCGCAACCCATTTTCAAACAATAGGATTGCGCCCTCCTGTACCCCTTTGCTGGATTTGACCAAGCAGCGGTAAAACTTCTGATCAGTGGCCGGATGCAGTACCAGAAGCTCAACCTTACCACCCGACTCTTTCTTCCCCAGCAGTCTGGCAGGCACCACTCGGGTGTCGTTCACCACGAGCACATCGCCTGCTGCCAAGTAATGCTCTAAACCGGCCATGTTTCTGTGTCCCATGCTCCCAGTTGTACGATTGAGAACCAACAGCCGCGAATCATCCCGCCTTTGGGCCGGCACTTGCGCGATGAGTTCTTCGGGCAGCTGATATTGATATTCATCCAGGCAGTACATGGGCTCATTACCGCTAACACCTGTGAGAACCTGACGATAGGCGAAGCAAGCTAAGCATAGTTGCGGTTTGAAGTCAACTCATTAGGCGAAACCGAGCTTGTTGTCGAATAAACAATCTTATTCGTCCTGTGGGGCAATTTCTCGATTATCACATCTATGGTCACGGCTGCGGTCCCAATATTATCGCTATCAACAGGTTGTTCCTACATGAATGTTCGATTCTAAAAAGTATATCAAAAAAGGTTGCTTCTCTGGCCCAGATAGACGAGAACCATACCGGCGCACATGGCTATTAAACCAAAGGTCCGCAAGTGGGCCGCCTCCATCTCGCTCACTTTGACTAACCACCTTTTGATTCCTTCAGGAAAGGCAAAGTAGGGCAACCCTTCTAGAATCATAACCATGCCCAGAACACTAAGGAAAAACTTCATAACATGTCCCACCGAGTTTTCATCTCAGATTGCAGATTGCAGAAGCTCATAGCCTACATTTGTGTCAATCTGAAACATAAAATCTGAAATCTAAAATTTCCACCATATGAGTCTCGACGCCGACCACTACTACCAACCTCAAAAGATTGAATTGTAAGTCGCCCCTTCACTCCATGTCAAGGAAGACAGCTACAGGAGTTTCCCCAAGAATGTTATGAGCGACACAGGCCAAAGGGAGAGGCTCCTCCACAACGAGCAATTCGCGCTATTTTATGGCAGTGTCACCTTTGAAAATGCACCAAATCTTCATGCTGGCTCTTGCCAAGCTGAGATGCGTAAAAACAGGAGGCTCAGGTGCTCGTTGTTTCGCAGCCTCCCCCTTTGGCCTTCCTGGTTTTTCTTCTGTCGTTCCAAGGCTCCATGCCCTATGCTCCATGCCCTATGCTACTTTCCTCCCTTTGCACTTGAATATAGCAAAGAAATGGGCTAGCTTTGGGCGCACGAAGAACTGATTAGTGCTCATCCGGAAATTCGCCATTGTCATTCTGAGCCCTTCGGCAAGCTCAGGACAGGCTCCGCGAAGAATCTCTGATAAAGCCGAGAACCAAGAGATTCTTCGTCGCTTTGCTCCTCAGAATGACAACCCAGAAGGGGAGTTTCTGGATCGACACTCATTAAGCAATGAGGGTGAAACATGGTTGGTAGCACTATCGAAATAGATCTGGCGGCCCTGCGCCACAACTTTTCCCAGGTGAGGAAGCTGGTGGGTCAAACCACGGCCATTCTCGGGGTGGTAAAATCCGATGCCTACGGCCACGGCATGGTTGCTGTGGCCCGGGAACTGGAAACCCAAGGAGTGGAGTACCTTGGGGTCAGCAACTGTCGAGAGGGTGTGCCCCTCCGCCAAGCAGGCTTAACAACCCCAATACTTCTCCTTCTCGGTATAGACGAAGACGAAATCATCGATGTTATCAAACATGATCTTACTCCGGTACTCTTCCGTGGCGATATTGCCGAGGCAATCTCCTCCACAGCACTGGCAGCAAGTACTCAAATCCCTGTTCACGTGAAAATAGACACGGGTATGGGTCGTCTAGGAGTTCCTCATGTCGAGGCGGAGAAATTCTTTGAGTTAATCAAATCACTCAAGGGTATTCGGGTGGAGGGCTTGCTTTCCCATTTTGCCTCAGCCGATGAACATGACAAGTCCTTCAGTACTCAGCAACTTGAACGTTTTCAGCACGTCCTGAACCAGGCGAAAAGCGCTGACTTGAATTTTCGCTACGCTCACATTGCCAACTCGGCTGGAATAATTGACCTCCCTGATTCCTACCACCAGCTGGTCCGGCCGGGGATAATGCTCTATGGCGGCCCCCCCTCTCAGGAACTCCTTCACCCCGTTCCCTTAAAACCAGTGATGACCCTGAAAACACGGGTGCTTCAACTCAAAGAGGTGGCCGCCGCTTCTCCCCTTGGTTACGGCTGCACTTACCTTACTTCACGACCCAGCCGGATCGCCACCTTGCCCGTAGGGTATGATGATGGTTACGACCGCCTTCTTTCCAACAAAGGTGAGGTGTTAGTACGTAATCGTCGAGCGCCTGTGGTCGGCCGTGTCTCAATGTGTCTCATCACGGTGGACGTCACCGAAATTCCGGAAGTTCAGCCAGAGGACGAGGTCGTCCTTCTCGGCAGACAGGGAGATGAGGAAATCACCGCCGACGACATAGCCGCCAAAACCGACACCATCAACTACGAGATTTTCTGCAATTTCGGCGGCAACCGTAGGAAACAATTTCTCAACAGTTCCGTTAGTTGAGCGAACTTGTCCGTAGTCCGTCGTCAATGGTCCGTTGCAAGAAAACGCAGGTTCACCGATGATCAAGACCAAAACCCTGGAAATACTGAACAGCACCTTGAAACGCTGTGGTGAGCGTGGCCTTTTTGAAATTCCTTCCGGATTTGAAATTCAGCTGGAAGTACCCAGAGTAGAGGCTCATGGCGATTTTGCCACCAATATCGCCTTAACTCTCGCCAAACCGAATAAGTGCTCGCCGAGAGATATCGCTGCTTCTTTCGTTGAACAATTGGCGGACGGAGATGGTTATTTTGCCAGGGTGGAAATTGCCGGTCCTGGGTTCATAAACCTGGTGATTAGTTTTTCCGCATGGTTCCAAATCCTGGACGAAATACACCGCCTGGGCCATGATTATGGTCGGTCTCATCTCGGGCACGGCCGCTCTGTACAGGTGGAGTTCGTCAGTGCCAACCCCACCGGCCCCCTGCATGTGGGGCATGGGCGAGGAGCTGCAGTGGGTGACGCTCTTGCCAGCATATTGGAAGCCACTGGCCATCGGGTGGAGCGCGAGTACTACATAAATGACGCCGGGACTCAGATCGAGACTCTCGGGCGCTCGGTCTTTTTGCGATACCAGCAACTCCTCGGCCGCCAGGTGGACTTTCCAGAAACCTGCTACCAAGGTGACTACATTCAAGCCCGGGCCCGCGAGATGCAGGAAATCCATGGCGACTCCTACCTGAATGTTGCCGAGGAGGAGGCGTTGCCCCATTTCAGTGATTACGCAGGCAAACGCATTCTTGACGGTATCCGAGATGATCTCCAGGAGTTTGGTGTCAATTACGATAGATGGTTCAGCGAGAAAAGCCTCTATGAGAACGGCGCGGTGGATCGGGTGATCGAAACCTTGAAAGCGGCCGGCCATATCTATGAAAAAGATGGCGCCCTCTGGTTTCGCTCCACCGCTCTGGGGGATGAAAAAGATCGAGTGGTGGTTCGAGCCAATGGCATGAGCACGTATTTCGCTTCAGACTTGGCTTACCATCAGGATAAATATCTGCGCGGGCTCGACCTGGTCATTGACCTTTGGGGTGCTGACCACCATGGGTATATGGACCGGATGTATGCTGGGGTCATGGCACTGGGGCAAGAACGCGAAGCTCTCAGATTACTCTTGGTACAACTGGTAAACCTGCTGCGCAAAGGGCAACAAGTGGCCATGTCCACTCGAGCTGGTGAATTCGTGACCCTTCGGGACGTGATCGCTGAAGTGGGGCGTGACGCGGCGCGCTTCATTTTTCTGACCCGGCGCTCGGACAGCCCCTTGGATTTCGACCTCGAGCTCGCCAAAGAAAAAAGTGCTGACAATCCTGTTTACTATGTCCAGTACGCCCACGCTAGGATCAGCAGTATCATCAGGCTGGTGGAGGAACAGAAGCTAGCTTTGGATGAAAAGGAGAAGCTCGATTTCAACCGGCTAAACTTGCCTGAAGAAATAGCTCTCATCAAACAGCTCAGTTCGTATCCGGAAGTGGTGGAGTACAGTGCCCGGTTTCTGGAGCCACATCGGATTCCTTACTACTTGACCCAATTGGCTTCGGCCTTCCATAGCTACTACAAGCATCATCGAATCATCCAGGATGATCTGGCTTTGGCGCAAGCACGGTTTAACCTGGTCCAGGCAATTCGCGTAGTGATACGCAACGGCTTGGGACTGCTGGGAGTCTCAGCCCCTGAGAAGATGTAGAGATACTGGAGACTGATACGGTTTATTTGAGTTGCATAATATTAGGTTTTCTTTATACTTTAGGCACTTTAGTACACTTTAGCTCACTTTAGGCATTTCGTTTCACTTTAGTTCATTTTAGGCATTTCTTGTTATGAGCGCAGCTAGAAAACGTAAGAAAACGAAGAAACCGGTTCGCTTTGAGGTGAGCAGACTGGCGCTGACAGGCTGGTGTTTTGGCCTGTTTTTGGCTCTGTTCTGGATGTTTTTGCTCGGCCTTTTTGTGGGGAAAGGTATAACCCCCGCCAATATCAATTTTACCGAAATTAAAAAAAGGATGATGGCCGAAGGCATCTGGCCCGGCTCCAGCGAGATGGGGCGGCAGGAGAGCCCTCCTCCAAGTACCACTACGAAAAAGAAAATTCCCCTCAAAGACCTGGAATTTTACGAAAAGCTAGCAAAAAAGAAAGAGGCACAGCTGCAAAAACCGGCCGTTGCCAAGACACCACCTAAGGAAAAACCGCCCACCACGGTAGCCGCCAAACCTCCACCACCCGCTAAGCAACAAGAAAAGAGTTCCGAACAGCAAAAACCATCCACAGATCGCTTCACCGTTCAATTGGCCTCCTTCAAAGACTTGACCAGCGCCAAGAAATTTGCTGCCCGCTTCAGGGGTCTGAAACACAAAGCTACCATCAGAGAAGTGGAGCTGTCCGGCAAGGGTCACTGGTATCGGGTGCAGGTGGGTAAGCTTGCCAGCCGTGAGGAGGCCACAGCCCTGGCAAATGACTTGGCTCAGAAATATCAGCTTCACGCCTTCGTCATTGGTCTGGAAGGGTAAGTGACGGGTGTCAGGTGTCAGGTGTCAGAAGTGATAGATCTGAACACTGAAACCTTACTCTTTGTGATTTGTTATTTGGGATTTTCGGTCACATCAACACTCCAATACTCCAAAACTCCAGTACACCAAAACCGCTCGTCATCTTTACCGGTAAAGCCATCGAAATTTGACCTTGCCCAGAGGACGAGGTTTTCTATATTTAATAATACCCATCTAGTAGACTAACTTGACAACCATTACGGTCTCATGATTTAGTTTAGTTTAGATAGATTTTTGGATACTCTACCCCCCGCTCTCTGGTTCCAGCGAACTTCCAGCTCCAGCGGTATTCTATCTCGAACACCTCTTTTGAATGGAATAGTATGATGAAGGTACTCTTGGTATACCCGGAATACCCGGTTACCTTTTGGAGCTTTGATTACGCCCTCAAGTTCATCTCCAAAAAAGCCGCCTACCCTCCCTTGGCGCTTCTCACAGTCGCGGCCATGCTCCCGGACGACTGGGAAGTTCGGTTGGTGGATCTGAACGTCGAGAAGCTCAAAGACGCTGATCTGAAATGGGCTGATTATGTAATGATCAGTGCAATGTTGATTCAGCAGAAATCGGTTTTCAACATTCTCGCAAAATGTCGCTCTCTGGGAACAAGGATCATTGCCGGCGGACCTCTCTTCAACAGCACGCCTGACGAATATGTTGACCTTGTGGATCATTTGATCCTGAATGAGGCAGAGCTTACCCTACCACCTTTTTTGGCAGACCTCAGAGCTGGAAACCCCAAGAAAGTCTATCGCACAGACGATTTCCCTGAGATGAATTTGACACCCACCCCACGCTGGGATCTGATCAAAATAGAGAAATATGCCACCCTAATGATTCAGTGCTCGCGTGGCTGTCCGTTCGATTGCGAATTCTGTGACATCACTGCCCTCTATGGCCGCAGAGCCCGGGTGAAAAATGCGGATCAATTGATTAAGGAACTGGAAGCAATCTACAATTTGGGTTGGCGAGACAGTGTGTTCATTGTTGATGACAACTTCATCGGAAACAAGGGGAAGATCAAGAAGCTGCTTCCTCGTCTCATCGACTGGATGCAGACATATCATTATCCTTTCCAATTCATTACCGAAGCATCTATTAACCTTGCCGATGACGATGAACTCATAGAGTTGATGGCCGAGGCAGGCTTCAACAGGGTTTTTATCGGCCTCGAAACACCAAACGAGGAGAGCCTAGAGGAGTGCTCCAAGCACCAGAACCGTGGTCGCAACATGATTGGCGCCATCAAGAAGCTCCAGGCGGCAGGCATCCAGGTTCTCGGTGGTTACATCGTCGGATTTGACAATGACGATGAGGGAATCTTCCATCGGCAAATCAAATTCATCCAAGAATCCGGCGTGGTAACAGCAATGGTTGGGCTATTGAATGCGATGCCGAAGACCAGGCTCTGGCAAAGACTACAGGCGGAAAACCGGCTCCGCTTTGATGTCACTGGTGACAACACCGACGGAACCATTAATTTCATCCCAAGAATGGACAGGGAAACCCTTATCAAAGGCTACCGTAAAATTGTCCGAACCATTTACAGTCCTCGATTCTTTTACCGCCGGGCCTGCAAATTCTTGGAGCACTATCAGCCCCGCAGGCCATCAAACCTGCAGGGCCATACTATCAAAGCTTTCCTCAAGTCCGTTTTCTATTTAGGTATCGTGGGAAATGGCATATCCCAATGGTACTTTTGGAAAATGTTATGTAAATCTTTACTCTTCCATCGAAAGTTATTACCTGATGCCATCACATTAATGATCTTCGGGTACCACTTTCGCAAAGTCTCCAAAAGAGTCTGAGCACACCGCCCGCACAAAGAAATAGCAGCTAAAATCCTGCCAGGATACAAAACCCATATCCACACTCACGTACCAGGCCGCGACAAAAGAGCGCCGGTCCGCGCTCCAAAGCCATCTCTTCTCCTGAGAAAAAATAGGCTCTATACACAGATCGGCAATGTGACTAGTCTCGGTTAGCAGTGAACTAAGCTCAGTTACCGTGGGAAGCCGCCAATTGCTGCGGCCGGCAAAGTGCTCACTATTAAGGCGCTGGACATATACCTGAGCTTCATTCCAGGTCATGGGAAAATCCGAGCCATCCTGTTGCCAGACCAAGCCGGTAACCCTATCAGTGACAGTGGCGTCATCGTGTTCTTTAAAGTCATTATTCACATAATGGCGGGGCCGCCACAGTTGGTCGAGCTGGAACACCTCGCGCGCTTGCCGTGGTCTTACTTTAATACTTTGGGCTCTCAGTATTCTTTTTGAATCTCGTTTGTCTTTCTTTGTTGGCGGAAGCGGTGGCGCTATGGAACAAATCCGCTCTTTTCTCTCCTCCCAATCAGCGGCGAGCTGCTCCAAGGCTTTCAGCATCTCCGCGCTGCTGGCAAACCGGTCTCGCCTCTCTTGGGCCACGGCTCTGGTCAGAAAACTGTCCCATTCTTTGGTCAGATCGGGATGAAACTCACTGGCTCTTATTCCGGTCTCCTCAGGGGACTTCCCCGTGAGCATTCGATGTGACATCACTCCCACCGAGTATATATCTGCTCTAACATCCACTCCGTCCGGATCCTGCTCTTGTTCCGGCGCAGCATAGCACGGAGAACCTACCATCAAATTAGGCGGGGGCTTCCAGACCTCTCCCCTCAGTTTAGAAAAAGCGAAATCGCTTATCTTGACGGTATCCTCATCTGTGACCAGTATGTTGTAGGGTTTGATGTCCCGATGTATGATTCCGGCCTGATGCAAGCGTATGAGTCCTGCCAGGATTTGGCGCAAGTAGTGTACTGTCTTGTCCAGCGTCAAAGCTCGGGAGGGGTCTTCGATTTGGTAGGTTTCGCCGATGATAAGACCCAGGTTGTTGCAGTAGTACTCCATGACCAGGAAGGGTCTTCCCTCGGTTTCGTCAAAATCCCATATGGACGCAATATTGGGATGTCGCAAGGAGGCCATGGTCATGGCTTCAGTTACGAAGCGTTCTTTGATCTCCTCCATGCCAAGTGACCCGACTAAATGAGGATGAGGTGACAATAGCTTCAGGGCCACTATCTTGCCAAATTTTGGGAATCGCACCTTGTAAACGGTGCTCATAGCCCCCTTACCAAGGAGACCACAAATTTCGTATTTCCCGATCTTTTTCATTGGTCATCTGCTGCTTGCCTATCCCGAGCGACTCGACCTGAGCTCGTCGACAGGTCTTGTCGCGGGGCTGGCCGCTGGCTCTGCTTTACCACAAGCGGTGCGCATGAAACTCGGGAAAACCGAGCTCAAGGATTTTCTTTACTGTAATCGCAATATCATAGGAAACGTATCTGAGATCCACGGTCTGGCGGGAGGAATCCCAGATCACATATTTGGCTCTATTGTTGCCATCTCGGGGTTGGCCCACGCTTCCTACGTTGATGATGTACATATTGCCGTCTTCTAGACTCCTCAATCCTTGCTGCAAAGGACCACGGCTGACCGTGTCACCGTCAAAACCCACAATCTCCGGAACATGGGTGTGCCCGACAAAACACATTTTTTCCTGCATATCCGAGAATGCCAAAACGCATTGGCTCTCGGAAACGTCAAACAGATATGTGGTGATTGACTCAGGGGGAAAACCATGCACCAACCGGCATCCCTGAAAGACCATAGCTGACTTCAAGCCCTGGATGAACTCCAGTGTATCTGAGGATAAAAGCTCTCGAGTGAGCAGCAGAGAGCGCCGGGTCGGTTGATTGAACCAGCCCAGGTAGGATTTGTTCACCAACCCTAGTTCATGGTTTCCCATAACAGACGGAATGTTTTTCCGGCGAACCAGGCTCACCACTTGATCCGGCTCAGGACCGTAACCGATGCAATCTCCCAGACATACCACGGCATCCACTCTGGATCTATCAATGTCGAGCAGTACCTCTTTGAACGCTTCTAAGTTGCCGTGAATATCGGAGACAACTGCCAGTCTCATCGTTTCGGAATCTCTCTTCCAACGGAAAAGGCCTTGCCCAGATATTCGCCGACACCATGGTAGGCCCGGTTTTCCGGGGCAAAAAGGATCGGTTTGATCTTTTCAATTGAGGGAAGTTTGTCCTCGCCTAGCAGGGACTCGTCAACCTTGACGTCCATGATTTCACCAATGAATTGGGTGTGAAGACCCAATTCAAAAGTATGAAGTAATTTGCACTCCACCACAAAAGGAAATTCTTCCACATACGGTGCATTAACCAGCTCACTCCTAACCGGAGTAAGTCCGGTAGCTGCAAACTTGTCCTCGTCTCTCCCAGAAACCATACCGAAATAATCAGCCTCTTTCACGTAATCTTCAGATGGTAAGCTGATGGTAAATGCCTTCTGCTCCACGATGCTACCGTAGCTGTAGGTTGGCTTCCTCAGAGAAACTGCAACACATGGAGGTACCGAGCAGGCAATGCCGCCCCAGGCGGCGGTCATCACGTTAGGTTTTCCTTCCTTGTCATACGTCCCCACAATGAAGACCGGTGTAGGATAAAGGATGGTTTTGGCGCCAAGCGATTTCTTCATGAGCGATCTCCTTACTAGGTGAGAGGTTTCAGGTTTCAGTGTTCAGGTTTCAGTGTTTTTGTTCTTCTTCCCTGACACCTGACACCCGACACCTGAAACCCTGAGATTTAGTGCTTGAAATTTACTGAGTGATTGTTTCTCCTTTATAGGGTTCGTAATTCTTCATGAAAAGGTAAAAAAAGCCCACGAACAAAAAATTTATCACCGCAGTCAGGTGAAAGCCCTTCTCAAAGCCTATTTTTTGAATTATACCCCCCATGAGGGCGGAACTGAGCATCATACCGAAATAGATGCAGGTATTGTAGCCGCCCATAGCAAGCCCTCGCGACTCCTGGTCAACAACCTCTGCGATAAGTGCACCGACAGAGGTGAAGGCCAACCCCATACTAATGCCAAAAAGGGTTGCCGTTAAAATGAAGTGACCCACATTTTCAGATACCGCAAAACCAACCATAGCAGCAGAAAACCCAAGGAGTCCCAGAATTACCAGAGATCCACGTCTGGCAACTCTGTCGCTAAGATAACCAAAGGGAATCCGACAGAGGGCATTCGATAACCCTTGTACCGCAAAAACCAGTCCGATCTCAGCCACATTCAGGCCCTGATTCTGAGCATGGAGAGGAAAGAAGGTTATAAACATCCCCAGTCCAAAACAGCCCCCCAAGGTGACCAACCAGCAACCCACAAGAGGACGATTGTGTAACAGGTTCGCCGCCACAGCAGATTCATTCTTTTTGGCCTTCGTGTCCAGAATATGGCGAGCCCGGGGCAAATAGAAGAGAATCAGCCAGAAAGTGATAAAGATGAGAATCCCTGAGATAAGAAATACCTGGAGAAACCCTAACTCCTCAGCCACGAACCCTCCCAATGCCGGGCCAAGACTCATGGAAGTGTAGAGGGCCGTCGTATACCATCCATAGGAACGCCCAAGGTGAGTGGCTGGAGAAATATCAGCGACCAGTGACATCATGGTGGGGCCAAAGGCAGCCAAGCCAATACCGAAAAAGAGATAAATCCAAACCATCTGCCAAGGGGTTCTGCTGAAGTAGAGCAAGAATGATGTGGCCGAGAGGATGAGTGCACCAAAACAGGCCAGCCGCTTGCGCCCCAAGCGGTCGGACATCATTCCCAAGGGAAAGGACAGCAAGGCCGCCATAAGTAAAAAGGCGGAATTGATGATTCCCACTAATACTGTATCAGCACCAAGCGATCGGGCGTAAAGGGGTACCACAGGAAGTCGCATGTGCGACCCCAAAAATCCACCGAAGGCGACACCGCAACAAATCCACAGCAGAGTTGTATAGGATGGAATCTTTGATTTGTTGGAAGCAACGTTAGTCATTGTAGGTATATAGGTAGTCGTGGTCCTAGCCAGAATTCTTTACTTGTCAGTTTGTCTCAGACGTCGATTCAACGCTTGGCGGGATATGCCCAAATGCATGGCAGCGATGGCCTGGTTGCCGTCGGAGCGTTTCATGGCCTCAGAAATCAGCAACTGTTCAGCCTGTTTAAGGGTGGGTAATTGCTCCGAGAAGGATAGCAAAGAAGTCTTTTTCGGTGGCAACTCCTTTGAATCTGTTGAGAAGGTGGGATGTTTCTGGGAGATGTACGTCTTGAACACCTTGGTTGAAATTTTGCCAGTTGTATGCTTGCTTACAGCGTCGAAAATCAGCGATTCCAGCTCTCTAATATTTCCAGGAAAATGATATGCACCGAGTAGGGTTATCAACTCTTTAGGCGGGGTTGGTTTCTTTTTGTCCAGTATTTTTGCTGCCTTCTCCAAAAAATGGTTCAGAAGAAGAGGCAAGTCCTCTGTCCGCTCACGAAGTGGTGGAATATGGACATGATGAATACGAAGCCTGTAATAGAGGTCCTTCCGAAACGTGCCCGCGTTCTGCAATGTCTCGAGTTCTTGGTTGGTGGCTACGACTATCCGGGCATCTGAACGCTTGGCAACGTCTGATCCTAGGGGGAAGAATTCGCCTTCCTGCAAAAAACGCAGGAGTTTTACCTGGGAGGCAGGGCTCAGATCACCTATCTCGTCCAGAAAAAGAGTACCCCCCGATGCCTTTTCCGCTAAGCCGGTGCGGGTCTGGTCAGCACCTGTGAAAGCACCTTTCCTGTGTCCAAAAAGAGTATCGGCAAAGACGCTATCATCCAGACCAGCAACATTAACGGCAATGAAATCTCCCTGGCGCCTGCTGATAGTATGAACCGCTCTGGCCACCAACTCCTTGCCCACACCAGTATCACCCGTTATTAGGACAGGTTGCGGGCTCGTGGCAATTGACTCAATATACTGAAAGATGGATCTCATTATTTTGCTGGTGGTAATTATCTCTGAAAACGCCTCAGGATTCTGGAGCTGATCGGATAACACGTGAGCTTTGAGAAGCTGGTTTTGCCGCCTCAATTCACGAAGCTCTATAGCTCTCTTCACACTGGCAACAAGTCGACTCCTTTCAACCGGCTTAACGATGTAATCAAAGGCGCCAGCCTTCATACACCTGACCGCAGTTTCTACATCGTCCGCTCCAGTAATGACGATGACTGGAACATGGGGAAAATCAGTTGTAACCATCGGGAGCAACTCTTCACCCGACAGGTAGGGCATTCTCAAGTCCAGCAGCATGACATCGCTTTCTTGCTCCGCCAGTAAAGAAATGACATCCCGACTATCCTGACAACGAATAAAGTTATTCACATTTCCGGAACGGAGCGCCAGTTCAAAACTATCCAGAGCCTGTACCTCATCATCCACCAACATCACAGGTAGGTGGGGATACGTGGATGTGGCCATCACATTGTCTCCTTCACATTACTGCCGGTTGTTATCAATGGGCAGAATAACTTCAACTTGGGTGCCTTCTCCCACTTCAGAGGTGAAAATCATTCTGCCTCCGTGCTCTTCAACAATTCTTTCAGAGATTGATAGACCCAAGCCAACTCCACCGGAATCCTGTTTCGTGGTAAAGAATGGATCCGTAATATGTGGCAGGCTTTCAGATGGGATACCCTTCCCTTGGTCCTTAACTCTAAGCACGACGCTACCATTTTCTTCGTAAATGGATGTTGAGACCCGTATTGCTCTCCTGTTGTTTGGAAGTGCTTGGCAAGCATTTTGGATCAAATTGATGATGACCTGTTCAAGCCGCTGAAAGTTTCCTTTTATTGGCGGGATGTTTCTGCCATAACGGACAGAAAAATGTTTTGTTGACTTATAGACCATGTTAGAAACGAGTGATAAGGCTGACTTTAATACATTATTCATATCCACTGGCTGTGTTACATCAGGGATGTCCTTCCTGACGAAACTTTTCAGGTCTTCCACGATTTGCTTGATGCGCTTGGATCCATCTGATATCCCCGAAAACAACAAGGGGATATTTTCCCTCATCTCTGAATAATTCATTCCCCCTAAGATAAAATCACCGTTTTGTTCATAGTACTCCTCAAGAATGGGCAAGATACTGTCCCAGGCCTCGCTCAAGATCGGTGTATTTAACATAATGAAATTATTTGGGTTGTTAATCTCATGGGCCACACCGGAGACAAGGGTTCCCAAGGCCACCATTCTACTGGCGTGATAGAGTTGCTCTTCGGCTCGCTTGCGCTCGGTGGTGTCGCGAGCGATGCCTCGAAAACCGATAGGCTGACCTTCCGAGTCACGAATGAGAGACACCGAGGTTTCGACAAACCTTCTCTCACCGTCTTTTGTTATCACATCCCAATCGAATGCTTGGGTGGGTTTACCTGTGCGATACACTTCGTTAAACACTTTGTAAGCCTCCCTGGCGGTCTCCGGAGTCATAAATTGTTGGTTGTTCATACCGAGCAGTTCTGCTTCGGTGTAGCCGAGATACTTGCAGAGGATAGGATTGAAAAAGGTAAGGTTTCCAGTGAGGTCCACCTCGAAGTAGCCGTCCTCAATGTTAGTGAGAACTGTTCGAAGTTTCTCCGCGCTCTCCATCACTTCTTCCTTTGCTCTTTCCCGTTCGATTGTAATTGCATGCCAGATAGTAGGCACTTTGAACTGCCATTGGGGCAGAATAGTAGTGATAGCGATTTCTTCGATTCCGGAAAAAACCAAAATGGGAACGGCCAACTCAAAGAGCCATTGGGGCCCACCCATTAATGCCAAAAGGAGACCTATGCTAGTGAGCACTAATGAAAGTTTGGTAGTCCAAGTCTGGTAGCTCGTAAGGCGACCATATTTCAAGAAGGCGAGTATGACTGGGACTGTATAGCTTACCAACACCGCAATCACAAAAGGGGCCTCTTGTCTAACCAGTTCCGGCCATAACCACCAGGCGCAAAGTGCAACAGTGATGACCGTGGCAAAATCCCCCCAACTATCTAATTTTCCACCCAGTTCAGTAACCTGATTTAACCTCCTGGCAATCAAACCGTCAGTAAATCCGAGGACGAGCGAGAGAGCAAATAAGGAAATAAAGAGAGTAGGGTCGCCGATCCAAGCAAAATAGAGCATTAATGGGGTGAATACTAAGCGAAGACTGGTCATTATATTGGCCAGGGTGAGTATCTCGGCCTCAGTGGCATCGGAAGTCATTCTTGAACTGCTCCATTGAAATGTTGCTCAAAGTAATTCTTTTTCCTAAGGCAGGTTAAGTCATCCAGGGTCAGGTTACAAAACAGAGTTGGAAAATGCAAGAAACACCGATCTATGGTGGGAGATGCCAACATCGAAAACCTGATCCTTCCCCGCGTAGCGGGATTCAGTCTCCTTTATATTTTGAATATCAAATATCGAACAAGGAATTTCGAACAGCAGAAGTTATTGAAAGGAATAAGAAAATGTTTTGCACTTCGATATTCTGCGGTTCCTTGTTCTGCGGTTCTGCTGTTCATATTCTCAAAGACTTGATAGCTAATAGTTGAATCCTGAACGCTAGCCGGGGCCTGCCGCGCCGTAGCCTGGGCGGAGGCGGGTCCTTCCCCGCGTAGCGGGATCTTCGATGGGCCCGGATATTTTATGTAGTTATCTCCTTTGACTGGTTGAAGTGCTGGTGAGACTGGTACATGAAGGTCCTGATTGCCGCTTCCCTGCCCGGTTGGATAGTGGAGTCGCATGAGACATCCAAATAAGGCATTCGCAGTTTGCGCAAGAAAGGCTTGACAACGGCTGAAGTAGCCATACTCGGCATGCAGGTAAAGGGATAGACGTTTACCACGCCGTTGTATCCTCCCCTGGCAAACTCGACGATTGAAGCGATACTGAGGCAGGCCTCAGTACGAAGATCAAAAGAAAAGAAGTCACTTTCTTTAAGGCTGTGTTCCAAGTGCGATATCTTGTGATCTTCCGGGATATCAATAAGACCTCGTATCCTTCTATAAGCCTTCCTCTGTCTCCATTCTTTGTAGAAGAGATCCCCCCCGAAGCCAATCATTTTTCTTAGAGAAGCTTTCATGGGCTCCAAACGTAGTTGCTTGAGGTTCAGCAGAAACTCCCTCTTGGCCTGTCTCAACCCATCATAGCTTACGTAGTTTACCCATTCGCAAAGAGAGGCATTGACTACCTCAGCCCCGTGCTTCTCCAGAACCCTGACTAAGTCCTGATTGGCATGGTCGTGCATCCTCAGGAAGATCTCCCCAACAATACCGACCACAGGTTTAGGGGCGATTGTTGGATCGACGATACTCTTCGCCCCTTCAACAATCTCCTCCAGTTTGTCCATAATCTTGCCAAAAAGCTTTTTTCTCCCATAGATTTCGAAGGTATCTGCCACTGATCTCCTGGATCTTTCCATGTAAGCATCTGTCATCCCTGGTTCTCGTTCATAGGGTCTGATTCTCCAGAGAAGCCTGTCGAGGATATCGGTTACTACCATTGAAAAATATGCCGCTTTTCTGAAATCTTGCTCCTGGTGCTCTGCCAAAATATCCCCTAAAGAATATGCATCACTGTTCGTAGGGGACAGGATCTGCAGTTCCTTCAGTCCGGGAAACGAGTCCAATACTATTCGCTGGTATTTATTGTACATACCGAAGCGGCACGGTCCTTCTGATTCGGGCATGAAGTAAATGTAGTCTGCGGGATTGAAACTATCGCCCAGCTCCTCTCTTTCCTGCTCAATACAATGGAGGATATCCCCCATGGTGACCTGACAGGGATAGCATTCCTTGCCGGAGGTATATTCTTTGCCTAAGTCAAGACCCTTGTAGGTGTCCATAACTCTGGCCCGCACGCCAAAACTCCTAAAGGTTGCAGCCAGCAGATTTGCTCCGGTCCGATTCATCTCGGGAATCAATAAAGTCCTATCTCGTAGATGAGCTTTGTTACCGCTAGATGGAAAACTGATCACGTTTTTCGTTGCCATTTTTTAATCTCCCACGCTGACTTTCTCATGAACGCTTGATTTGTAACCTTGCATTTTGTTTTCAATGACGTTTTTGTAGGCTTCCAGCCTTGTCATTGCACCGGCAACAGCACTGTGTTCATCAAGTTCCAAGATCAAAGAGGGTTTTTCCCCCAGGATGAACTTGTAAAAATGTTCGATAAAAGAGTCCGGCCCGCAGCTAAAGTTGGTCAAATGAAGGCCGAAGCAGTTAGGGTGTCTTTTTATAAATTTGGCCGTCCGCAGAATTTGCGCCCCCAGACCCCAATACATAAATGAGAAGTCCTCAAGATCCACTGAATCAACATCAATGAAATCCATGGGCAAAGCCATCAAGTTGATCTTGGCCAGATTCTGACCAAGTCTTAAATTCAACCGCTCATCATAGAGGTTGTAAGGTCGGCCCGTGACCACCACAATGGGTTCATCTTGGTTCTGTGCCGCCAGAAGTGTGCGCCCGATTTCCTGAAGAGCCTCAACAAACTCATCCTGTTTCTCCAGGCCACAATAGAGAGCTTTCCGTATGGCCGACCTGGATACCCCAAGCTTTGATCCTATCTGCTCAGCAATCTCCACCGCACGGGTATCCGGGTCGTATTTCCCATGGATGACCGGACTCAAAATGGTTGACTTGTCTATCCCCAAGGCCATTCGAGCGGTATAAGAATTGGTCTGAACCATGGGACAATATGACCCTACTTCCGACTGTTCTGCTGTGGTCATATCGATCATGCTGGGGATAAAGAGGTATTTAGTTTTGCCGATCAATTCTTTGATGTGACCGTGGGAGATCTTCACGGGATAGCAGGTCTCAGCCGCCACGCTTTCTATGCCAACTCTGGATATGCGTGTATTGGTTGGTGGAGTAAGTACGAGCCGGAAGCCGAGGCGGTCAAAAAAATGAGCCCAGATAATAGCGCTCTGGTGGCCATAGAGGGCCCTTTGCATTCCTACAGTTGGCCGCCCGCTTATCTCCATGAGAGGCTCCTCAGTCAACTCTTCGAAAACTCCAGCCATGTATTTTTCCCACAGCTTCTGCCTGACTTTGAAAAGGTTTTCTTTTTTAGAGGTTCCTTTTTTTGTATGTTCATAGCGGCCGCATTCACCTCCCCAAGTGGACCGACGACCGTCGAAATCATAAATCTTGAGTTTGCATTGGTTGTGGCAGTGAGGGTCCGCCTGACATGTTTTTTCCCGGTAATTCATCTCGTCTTCAATGGCACTTACGAGGCCACGAAACTTACTCCTGCCTATGGTTCTCAGTCGCATTCTTTCTTGGACACTAAGGGCTGCGCCGTAGGCACCGAGAACCTCTCTATGGCGGGGGACAATGAGACCTTTGCCAAGGACATTTTCAAATGCTGCCACTACCCCTTTGTTCAAAGAGGGGCCTCCCAAAAACATCACCCTCTGTCCTATTTTCCTATCGCCCACTACCCGGTTGAGGTAATTATGAACGATCGCATAGCACAAACCCCCTATGAGATCTTCCAAGGGTAAGCCTAGTTGGTCATATGAGACAAGGTCCGACTCCATGAAAACCGTGCATCTTTCGGCGAGCTTTACGGGTCTTTTTGAAGAGAGGGCAATTTGTTGAAATTCTCCCACTATATTGATTCCATACTTATTTGCCAGTTCGTGCAAAAAACTGCCTGTCCCTGCAGCGCACACCTTGTTCATGTCAAAATCAAGAGGGTAAGTATTGTCAATGTGGATGTATTTTGAGTCCTGACCGCCAATCTCAAAGATGGTATCTACCTCTCGGTCTATTGCAACCGCCCCTTTGGCGTGAGCCGTTATCTCATCAATTATCAGGTCCGCATTGAGAAAATCTCCCACCACATTCCTGCCCGATCCAGTAGTAGCGGTTCCAGCTATTTCAATCCTCTCACCGAGGTCATGTCGTATGCACTCCAGGAGGTTTTTCGTCACTTCTATTGGCCTGCCTTGGGTGGGGACGTATGTTTTGTGGATGATTTTGCCCTCTTCGTCCACCAAAGCGTATTTGGTTGTTGTGGAGCCGATATCAATTCCCAGATAAGCCTTGGTTTTTTTTCGAAAGATCTTATTTTGGATCTGATTGGTGCTCTGAAAGAGAGTCTTCTTCAGTGTTAATCTGGGAGCAGAAGGCACTGTCAGTGCTTGGTTAGAGTTCGAACTCACAAGGTCAACTAAGTCCACCCTGTCTTCACTCCCCAGTTCAAGGGCGCGCAATGCTACGCCCAGGGCCCCAGTGGAAGTATTGTATTGGGGGACGATCAACTCCGGCAGGTAACTCTGAAAGGCTTTTACTTGAAGACTGTTCAATGATAGCCCGCCCACAAAAACCATCGGTTCTTTCAACCTTCGATTGGAAACGATAGTGCTCATGTAGTTCATGGCATTTCCCACGTGGAGCCCATAAATAATGTCCTCCAGCTTTTCTCCCTTGTTTTGGAGATGAATCATGTCAGACTTGGTGAATACAGTGCAGCGGCAGGCCACGTTGGCGGGCATATCACTTGTGAGGCCAAGTTCTATGAAGTCGGCTAATATTGTATCGATCTGATCTTGAGAAATATCCTGTTCGTCTGCATAGAGGGACGTTGCCAATCTTTGCGCCTGTTGATCGATGAAAGACCCGGTACCTGAAGCGCAGGGTCCATTGGTATTGAAATACTCCAATTCCCACTTTTCAGGGGCGTGGGCAATTTGAAAAAGGGCCGTGTCTTGGCCCCCCAAGACGATTATTGTTCGTACATCAGGCATTATGAAGAGGACGCCAAGGACCTGACTGATAGATTCGAATTCGTAAAACGTTCCCAACTTTTCGCTGAGCTTCTTGCCGTGGTTTCCGGTGAAGGAAATGGAACGAATCGCCTTCTCTCCGAATGTCTGGTAAAGATCTCGAATTAACTCGGCAGCATTCTCTTCCACCCTGCCCAGGTGACGTTTATACGGGAATTCACAGACGATTTCCTTGTTGTGATTAATCACAACGCAATTGAGGCTAACCGAGCCGGCATCAATACCTACATAGTAGGGATCACCTGAATGTTCCTGGGGAAGTATCTCACTGTAGGCCATTGCTTTACCCTCCGGGGGTCATTTTCTGAGGTGTTGCGTTAACATTCATCCCTGAAATTCCATCCTCATCTGCTGTCCGTTCGTTGTCCTTTTGAGCAATCGCTGTTCCACAAAAGGATAGTTCCTTCGCACCGCTCACCTTAACCGTGCTGATTTCTGTACCGAACAGTGTCGAGGAAATACTTAGATTGCAAATGGTTATGATCTTTTGACTGGATAAGATGGCGAGAGGAAAAAAATTTTAAATCAGCCCTTTTTGGAGCCGATTTTTGTGGGAAACCGATATTTGGAAGGGTGCAACAAACATTGACATGCAGGGGAGAGGAAGAGAGTAAAGTTGGTGTGAGTCAGTGAAGATACGAAGTCATGCAAAGAGTGTTTACAGTGCAAAATAGGTTGCACGGTAATAAAGGTTTCAGGTTTCAGTGTTCAGGTTTCAGCATTTTTCTTTCTCTTTCCTGACACCTGAAACCTGACACCTGACACCTAAACCCTGAGACTTGGTGCTTGGAAACCGGGGACCCGCCCGCAGGGCGGGGTGTCCGAAGGACCAATTTGATATGTTGCAGTCTCCAATCTTAAACCATAAATTATACACGCTTCTGCTCCGCATGCTTCCCACTTACATCTTCCCACCCCTTTTGGAATCGTAGAAGAAGTTTTTCGGTATCTGGCCGGCCAAGAGCATTCGGTAGGAGTCAACCATGAAGCCTGCAATGATTTGATTTGTCATGATCACAGACGGGTCGGGCCTGTACTTACAGGAAGCCCTGACTCTCTCGGGGGCATCAATGGTTCGCTTATCAACGATATCATATAACCCCAACAATTCAGCCGGAGTTCTCTCATCTGCTGCAGGATCGTAGCAAAGAGCTTGACCCGCGTCTACGTTCGTACCACCGCTAATTATTATCTTATTGTGTTCTTTACACTTTTCACTGATCACGATTCTGGTTTCAAAATTGTCAACACAATCGAATATGACATTATAAGATGAGATATCGGTGTCTCTTTTAAAATAGCCGATCTGGGCCTTGGCGTTGATGTTGAAGAAACGACTGAGTCTTCTGGCTAGCGTCTCTGCCTTGCTATCACCAACAGCGTCATAAAAAAGAACCTGTCTATTCAAATTTGTGGTTTCGGCCACATCTGGATCCAAGAACGTACCGTCCAGAAAACCCGAGTAGGCAAGGCCCAAGCCGACAAAAACTCCCAGTGCCCCTGAGCCGGTGACCAGTATTCTCTGATCTTTCTCCAGGCTACCGAGCTTGCTTCTCTCATATGAAATTATGCTTTCGGACACTTTTTGATTCATCAGAATACTCTTCGTCTCCTCCAGCACTATTCCTGAAACAATGATGTCGAACACTCCATCATCAAAGTGGCCGTTGGGTAAATTATTTGGCGATACAATGTGCTCAAGTTCTTGCCATTCACGTCCTTTTCTATAGGTGAATACCTTGAAGCCTTGTTGGTCATCCTTTTCGTAACAGTAACCTCTAACGATAGGTACGTTTTCTCTGTAACCTTTTTCCAACAGCAGTTTGTTCGCCAGACCGTAATGACTCAGATCGACTATCAGGTTGCAGCCGTTGAAAGCATCATCCATAGCAGGATGGGTGTAAAATCCTTCCAGGTACATCAAGTTGAACCGCGGATTTACTCTTTTCGCTGTATCTATGAGAGTCTCATCCAATACAGGCGCAATGGCAGAAATATTGTTAATCCCGAGAGCTGATGCAGACATTATATAGAGAGATGCTAAGAGATCATTATCACCCACAACACCAATCTTGGCCCCATCCAGAGCGGCTTGATCCCAACCGTGAATACGTAGTTGCCGGTCAAGTCGGTCATCGAACGGTACTTTTTTTTCCCTCTCCGGATAAACGGGGGTTATTTCGTCGTCCACTGCATACATTGCTTTGCTGTCCTCAGTCAGCTGGCTTCGCCGTCACTACGCTTCGCTGTCATTCGGGCTACGCCCGTCATTAGGTCGGTACAATGAATGACTATAAATGACGCCGAAGGCATAGTGACAGCGCAGCGTAATGACCAAATGACATTTCGTTCTATGCGATTTACATTCGTTCGATTATCTCGGTCGGCGGATTGGTGTTGGGCTGAATCTTCTCCGCAACCTCCTTGCTCAGCACAATGATCTCAGCCTGAGTCAAAGATCTTCCATTGTCTATAAGAACCAGATCTGCGCTCTTCTTGCTCACGTGGCTATGGCCCGAGATCACACTCCTTTCTTTGTAATGGATCTCTTGCTCGTGCCAGCCTTCGTCGCCAATCACAATACTGTAGCTAAATCCACCATATATGGTTTCCATGAGGATCGCCTCTGAGACGACCGCATCGGTTATAAGAGAAACACTGCCCTCTTCCAGCTCCTTTTCTTCGAACTTGTCTTTCACCAACAATTGGAGGTCCTGGATGGGAATCTCCTTTTTGGCCACAGTTTTTCTGAGCCGGGCAGTTACAAAATCCAGCACTGTGGCATGGTTTGCCTCATCAGTGTGAGAGAAATGCATGTATTGGAGAGCGCCATGGGAATGTATCCATCCATTTATGATGGTGTCCTCCGAAAGCGAATCGTAATATTCGGCTATCCGCGCAGAGCCTATGGCCGCATAATCTTGAAGGTTCTGATCGTTCTGAGGCAAGCCAATGTCTGTTATTAATTCGGGGTTCTCTTTGTCGGCAATGGTGAACCCGTACCACTCATAACTCTCTTCATGAATCTCGAGGACAAGCTCACTAATCTTGAAAGCCTTCTCCTTGGCATAATGAGTCATAGAAACTTCCTGCGGCAAGGTCGCCAGGGTCACTTCTTTTGGCTTCTGCCGCTTTAGGTCAGCAAGGCTCTTGAATCTCATCACAATTTCGACCTCACATAATCTGCATCCACCATGAATTCACCGGTATAGTTTCCAGGCAGCCTATACATATCATCTAACAACACCCGGTGGAGAATACTGATCAAACCCCGTGCTCCGGTCCCCTCCTCTTGAGCACGTAGTGCCACTTGGGCTAGGGCATCGTCGGTGAACGCCAAATCGATGTCCCATGCTTTGAGGTCGCCGGCGTATGCCAAAAGCGGACTTCCTGCGCTCTTACTAAGTATGTCTTTCAGATTCTGGGTCGTGAGCCCGTCATATACTACCTTGACGGGAAATCTCCCCATCAGCTGTCTCTCCATACCGAAAACTGCCAAGTCTGCCGTCATCAGGTAATCAGCCCAGTTGCCTTCGATACCCTGCCTTGACATCCTCCGCTTGACGATGACATCCAGATTCTCAAACGCTCCTCCGGCAATGAACAGGACGTGCTTGGTGGTTAGGAAGATTTTTTCTCTACCCAGGTCAACCACGTTCTCCACCCCATCCAACAGGTGCAGGAGACCTTTCTGGACACCCTTACCTGACACATCTTTATAGGAAACGACCTCTGACGCCACCTTATCAATTTCATCCAAATACACTACTCCCATCTGGGCTACATGTGGATTTCCCCCAGCTGCAACCAAAAGATCCACGAGAATATCAGTAGCGTTCCGCCCCACGTAGCCCACCTCACTGAATCTGGTCATGTCTTCGTGAACGAATGACACCCCCACCAACTGCGAGGCTATCTCACTCGTATATGTCTTGCCGCAGCCAGTGGGACCTACTATCAAAATATTGGCTTTGGGGGTACTCGTGTCCTTGAGAGCTGCGTCAATATCATCCCCACTTTCAACAATCGCCTCCTTGAGCGCTTTTCCCAACCTTCGATAGTGGAAGGCGATTGCTGTAGCGATAACTTTCTTTCCTTTTTCCTGCCCAATCACGAATTGATCTACTTGTCCTTTGAGGTCAGAAGGAGTCCTGTTGAACTCAATGATTTCTTGTACCGCCTCCCTTGTCTGTCTCTCCTGCATCTCTTCCATTTTTCCTTCGATGCGCTGGCGACTCTTTGCGGATACGCTGTCGTACATTTGCACCACCTCATGAGCTTGGCTATCTTCAACTCTTGACGGCTTCGTAAAAAGTCCATCTGCTTTGTTGCGCTTCATCTTTAGTCATTGCGGCGTACCTGTAAGTACTCCTCATTCCTAAAGATTCTTCGCGCTCGCTGCGCTCCACTCAGTTCAACCACTTCGTGGCGGGTTCCCAGTTTCGCGCGCCTTGCATCTGGAGCTTTTTACTGTGCCGTCTCATTAATGACTTTTTTCGAGATCATCAACTCTGGCGACGAAGCTCTGTAATTGGTCAATCCTTTTCTCTAAAGAGTCCGGTAGTGTACGTCCGTCTCCCAGAGATTCCTTTGCTGATCCTCTACCCTCTTTCCTCCGGCGATCTCTTGCTTGCTGCAGCAGGTCTTCCATCTCTTTCTTGGCACGCTCACAGAGCAGCAACGTCTCAAAGTGATACCTCTCCAATGTGTCCGCACCAAGAGAGGGATTGAGATCAAACAACGTTTTGCTTATGGCTATTTCGTCTGGTGATTGGGCAAATTCCAAATATGGATTATTGACCTTGCTCATAATTGCTGTAGTCAGTCGATACTCTTCTTCTGCTGATAATGAAAACAATGGGAACTCGATCGGTCTCTTTTTTCTAAGCTGGGCAAATTCTATGTTTGCCTCAGACAAATAATCCTCTGGAACCTCGAGTTTGGACAGGAAGCTCTCCTCCAGGCTGTATGTTCTGACGAGATCATTTACCTTATCGAAAAGCCTTCTCTTGAAGGGCCTTTTCTTCTTACTCTGAGCCCGTTCACTTTTTATTTTCTGTAATAGATCCATTAATCTAATTCACCACTGAAAATCACGGATTTTCACGGATTTAAACCAAATCGTTAGAATATTCTTCTTATCATTTCAAAGATTTCTGCTCCCCAGGTGGGATTCGATAGTCTTCGAATTCCACTGTTCTAACGTACTCCCTCGTTCGATCAAGACTGTGGTAGCCGTTGCGACGCCTGGCGTCGTAACCGTAGAGCAAGGCATTAATGCCCTCTTCCAATAGGTTAATAGCATTCT